>Ga0207878_100062_pt1 | contig 152232 bp, 148 predicted proteins | sample LinPmetageLP41_FD_184053 | JGI IMG/M metagenome (GOLD analysis project Ga0207878, IMG submission 184053) | Marine viral communities from the Pacific Ocean - LP-41 (SPAdes) | ecosystem: Environmental > Aquatic > Marine > Oceanic | place: Pacific Ocean | collected 2010-08-27
TCGGCACGGCGGTGGGATCCTCCTCCAATGCGGCACAACAAGCGGTTGCGATGGGTTGGCGTGCAAACGCCTCGAGCTTTTCGGTCGCGATCGGCGACGATTCCGCGGCTGGCATGAACGGTGTGGCCATCGGCGTCCAGACGAATGCCGCTAATCAATCCACGGCAGTCGGCATTCTGGCCACTTCGGCCATATTCGCAACCGCGATCGGTAATAACACCAAAGCTGCCGGCACCGGTTCGATCGCGCTGGGCAACGGCTCCAGTGCCACCTCGGCCGCGACGAATGCTATTGCGATCGGCAGCGACGGGAGCGACTCCGATACCGACGGTGCGGTGGCGTCCGGGAACAGCGCCATAGCGATCGGAACCGACAGCAATGCGGGCGCTAACCATGCCATCGCGCTGGGCACAAATTCCGTGGCGGCTTCCGTATTCGACATCGCGCTAGGCGGCTTTTCCAGCGCTTCGGGAGGTTCCGCCATCGCCATCGGGAGAGAAAGCAATGCCCAGGGTAGCGGCGTGGCGGTAGGCGCCTTCTCGCAGTCGCAAATGCAATCCACCGCCCTGGGTATCAGTTCCCGCGCAACTGCGGCCTATGCGGCCGCGATCGGGCAATTCGCTGAGGCGACGGAGAGTGGCAGCACAGCCGTCGGACCCGGAGCTAAAGCCAACGCTATCAATACCGTGGCGGTTGGGGCAAACACTGTCGCATCGGCGCAATATGCCACGGGGATAGGCTATCAGGCTGGGGCCAACGGCGCTGCCTCGTCTGTGTTCGGCACCTTCGCGAAGGCCGACGAAGTTCGAGGAACTTCCGTCGGCTATTATGCACTTTCTCAGGCGGCCGATAGCGTGGCTCTGGGCTCGCGGGCGCAGGCTATAGCCACGTCGGCGCTCGCTCTGGGCGGCGATGGTTCCGATGCCGACAATCTTGGCGCGGTGGCGAGCGGTGTCGAATCGCTGGCCGTTGGTGCCGATGCCAAGGCTGCGGGCGCAACGGCAATCGCCATCGGCAGCGCGGCGACCGCCACTCAGACCGATGCAGCTGTGTTCGGCGCCCGAGCGATCGCTGACGGAGAAAAGACACTGGCGCTGGGCGCCGACACGACGTCCAGCGGTCTGCGGACCACGGCATTGGGCTACGGCGCGCGGGCCACCGGCGTACAGGCGACCGCCACCGGGGCCGGATCCGAAGCGACCGGGATCGGGACGCTTGCGTTCGGCGCCTTCGCCACCGCGCGCGGCAACTTCGCAACGGCGCTGGGGTACCAAAGTTATGCGCCTGCCGACAATGCCACCGCGATCGGGTATTTGTCGGCCGCAGGTGCGGAGCGGGCAACCGCGATCGGCACCGGTGCGACGGCCAATCACGTCGCCTCGACCGCCGTCGGCGCCGGAGCGACCACGACGGCAGCCAATCAGGTAACGCTGGGAGGTACGGGTAGTTCGGTGCGGGTTGCAGATATCTCGTCAAGCACCGCAGCGCAGGAAGGTCCGGTCGATGTCGTCACCATCGACGCCAGGGGGACGCTTGGCAGACAGGCGGTGGCTACCGCCGGTTCGGTCGATTCCGTGCGCAGTTCGATGCAGTACATCGCTGCTGTAACCGATGCCCAATTCAGCGCACTGACCGGCCGGGTCGGCACACTCGAGGGTCAGGTCGCGAACATCGGCTACCGGCTCGATGAACTCGGTCGTTCGGCAAATGGCGGCATCGCGGCGGCCGCAGCGCTCGGCAGCGCCATCGCAATGCCGGGTCAACGCTTCACCCTTGCCGGCAACGTCGCCACCCACGGTGGCGAGCAGGGCTATGCCGCCAGCTTCACGGGGCGGGTCAACGAGAACTTCGCGCTGGGAGCGGGGATCGCCGGCAACAGCGGAGATGACGAAGTCACCGCACAGGTCGGCTTCGCTGTCGGGTTTTGAGGGTTCCGCAGGAAATGGCAGGGGTGTGCGGACTCGAACCGCAGGCCCTCGGTTTTGGAGACCGATGCTCTACCAACTGAGCTACACCCCTGCAGCCGGTCGCGGCCCGTAACCCTAGCGGCGCGCAATGGCAAGGCAATGGTTTTTCCGGGGGGTTTTCGCCACGCCCCTGCTAGGGGAGCCGGGATGCACGCGCCGCCGCCCGATCCCGCCGCTGTGCCGGAGCCGATCCCGGTCGAATTGCTGCTGCGCGCCTATCGCGCGGGCGTGTTCCCGATGGCGGACCACCGCGAGGACGACGAGGTGTTCTGGGTCGAACCGCGCGAGCGCGCGGTCATTCCGCTCGACCGGTTCCATGCCTCCAAGAGCCTGCGCAAGCTGATCCGCCACGAGCATTTCGCGGTCACCGTCGATGACGATTTCGATGCGGTGATCGATGCCTGCGCCCAGCCGCGCGAGGAACATGCCGAAAGCTGGATCAGCCTGCGGATCGAGGCCAGCTATCGCGCGCTGCACCGTGCCGGCCACGCCCATTCGGTCGAATGCCGACTGGATGGCGAGCTGGTCGGCGGGCTCTATGGGGTGGCCTTCGACCGGGTGTTCTGCGGCGAAAGCATGTTCAGCCGGGCGGACAACGCCAGCAAGGTGGCGCTCGCCTGGCTGGTCGCCTGCATGAAGAGGGCGGGCTACCGGCTGCTCGACTGCCAGTTCATGACCGGCCACCTCGCGTCGCTGGGGGCTGTGGCGATGCCGCAGGCGCGCTATCTGGACCTGGTTGCCGGAGCCCGCGGGGCGCCGGAGTGCACGCTGCCCGATGCCTGGCGGAGCTTCGCTCAGGCTGCGGGGGCGGGTTCCGGTTCGGCTGCGGCTTCTTCATCCGAATCGCCGCCCTCGCCCGGGAATTCCATCGTGCAATCCTTGACCCAGACATCGTAGATCGGGTGCTCGACCACATTGACGCTGGGGGCGTTCTTGAACAGCCAGCCCGAGAATATCCGCTGGAAATTGTCCTGCGAACCGCGCTCGAGCGCCAGCACCTGGACGAAGGCCCCGACCTCCTGCGGCAATTCCCACGGTGCGGTGCGCTCGCAAGTCTGCAGCCGCACAATCACATCGCCCACGCGGCGCGATTCGCCAGGCGCCATTTCCAGCTCCTGCGAGAGATTGTTGCGCTTGTTGAGCAGGCCGATCGTCGCCACCCGCTCGCCCAGCGGCGTGCCGATCTGCGCTCCGTCGTCGACAGCGGGCTGAGCCAGGGCGGAATCGCGCAGGCCTTCGGGAATGGTGGTGGCGACCGGATCGGGCTCGGGCGGCTCTTCGGTGCAGCCCGCCAGCAGCAGGGCCGGGCCCAGCAGCACCGGAAGAAGCGCGGATAGGCGCATCATGCGATCAGGCGTCCGGCGACCAGGCTTCGTAATCGCCGGTCGCGCGCGCCCGCTTGCCCCCGCGCTCCAGCGCACCTGCCGGGCGATAGGCACCGGCGGTCCCGGTGGCGTTGGGCGAATATTCGGTTTCCCAGATCTTGGCCGGGGGCAAATGGCTTTCGGGCACATCGTCGAACGAGCCGTGGAGCCAGCCGTGCCATTCGCTGGGCACCCGGCTGGCATCGTTGGGACCATTGTAGATCACCCAGCGCCGCTCGCGGCCATCGCCGTGCTTCTGCTTGCCGCGATAATAGATGTTGCCCTGCCCGTCGGTGCCCACCTTCATGCCCTTGCGCGCAGTGTGCAGCGAGGTGCCGATGGTGGCGCCGTTCCACCAGGTGAAAATTTTCGCAAGGAAGCCCATAGGCCGCGCGGTTAGCCGATTTGACCGGAGTCGCCAAGCATATCGTCGCCAAGCATATGTGTAATCACCACTCGACCAGATCGCCCTTGGCGATACCCAGTTCCTCGGCGCGGCCGCCGCGCAGTTCGAGAACGCCGCTGGTGATCCCGGTCGAATAGAGCGAATCGAGCGAATAGGGCGTGGTCATGGCGTGGATGTTGAGGATGCGGCCATCCTCGCCGACATAGATAATGTCAAGCGGCAGCGGGGTGTTCTTCATCCAGAAGCTGCGCACCTGCGGCGGGTCGGAAGGGAAGATCATCCCTTCCTGATCGCCCAGCTCGGTGCGGAACATCAGCCCGCGCGCCTGCGCTTCGGGCGATGCCGCCAGCTCGACGCGGAAGCGATGCACGGTCTCGCCGCTGGTCACTGTCAGCGGGATCACCTCGAGCCCCGAGACCGGATGCACGCTCGCGGCGGGCGCCGCACTCGGCGTCGCCTCGGCAGCGGGCTGCGGCGAACAGGCAGCGAGCAGGCCCATCAGGAGCGGGGCGACGATGGCTTTCATAGCGGGATGACTTTCATGACAGGGAATCTTCCCGGGCCTCTTCGACCCATTGCACGAGATCGTCCGGGGTGGCTGCATCGAGCACCCGGCGGGCGTGCTCGAAATCATGGCCCGCGCGCACCATCGCCGCAAGCTGCTTTTCGCGCAGCTTGTGCGCTTCCTCGCCTTCGCGCGCCTCGCGCAGGCCGAAGGAGCCGAAGCGCCGCTTGCGCGCCAGCGCCAGCGCGGCGGCGCGTCTCTCGGCCTCCCCGGGGGCGACATCCTCGCGCAAATCCTCGGCGATACCCGCCTGCATCAGCTGCTGCGAAACCCGCCGCGCGCCATAGCCGCGCCGCAGCAGATCGGCGCTGCGCATCCGCGCGTATCCGGCATCGTCGACATAGCCCTGCGCGACGAAACGCTCGATCAGCGCCTCGATATCGGGCGGCGGCGGCGTGTCCTCATCCTCTTCCGCAAGCTCTTCCCCGGTCCAGCCGCGCTCGCGCAGCTTGCGTTGGAGATAAGTGCGCAGCTTGCCCGCGGTGGTCGCGAAGCGCGCGACATAGGCCAGCGCCAGCTCCTCCAGCCGCGCGGGATCGAGCGGTCTGGGCGGGCGTCGCCTGGCCTTCTGGGGACGATCGGCGTGGTCCATTTGCCATAATGGTGCCACACTCGTTATCGAATGGGAAAGTTTATCGCGGCGCGCCAAACGACGCCGCGTTGCCGGGGGTTCACAAGGGATGCCGCAAGGCCCTGACTTTTCACGGATATCATAGTGCTTATGAGTGACGACGCATTGACGCCGACGCCGAACACCTGCGACCTGCCGCGCCGCCGGTCGGACTTCGCCACCTTCAACGAGGCGATCGACTACGCCGCGCGCAGCGAAAAGGGCCTCAATTTTCACGATATGCGCGGGACGCTGATCCAGGCCTATCCCTTCGCCGAAATGCGCGCAGACGCGCTCGAGGCTGCGCGTCGGCTGGTCGCGATGGGGATCGGCAAGGACGACCGCGTCGCGCTGATCGCGGAGACCGGGCCCGAATTCGCCGCGCTGTTCTGCGGCTGCGTCTATGCAGGGGCCTGGCCGGTGCCACTGCCGCTGCCGACCACCTTCGGCGGTAAGGAAAGCTATATCGACCAGCTCGCGGTGCAGCTGGAAAGCAGCGATCCCACGATCCTGCTCTACCCCGGCGAGATCGGTGGCATGGCCAAGGCCGGAGCCGAACGGCAGGGCTGCCTGGGCGAAAGCTGGGACGAATTCGCCGCCCGTCCGGCACCCGAATGCCCGCTGCCCGAAGCCCGGGCCGACGACATCTGCTACCTGCAATATTCCTCCGGCTCGACGCGCTTCCCCACCGGGGTAGCGGTGACGCACCGCGCGCTGCTGCACAATCTCCGCGGCCATGCGACCTCGATGCAGGTCCAGTCCAACGACCGCGTAGTCAGCTGGCTGCCCTGGTATCACGACATGGGTCTGGTCGGCTGCTTCCTCTCGCTGATCGCCAACCAGATGTCGGTCGATTATCTCAAGACCGAACATTTCGCGCGCCGCCCGCTGGCCTGGCTCGACCTGATCAGCCGCAATCCTGGCAATACGCTCAGCTATTCGCCGACCTTCGGCTACGACATCTGCGCGCGGCGCATCTCCAGCCAGAGCCAGGTCGAGGATCGCTTCGACCTGTCGCGCTGGCGGATCGCGGGCAATGGCGCGGACATGATCCGGCCCGATGTGATGCAAAGCTTCGTCAACGCCTTCGCCAAGGCCGGGTTCAAGGCCTCGGCCTTCACCCCCAGCTACGGGCTCGCGGAGTCAACGCTGGCCGTAACCGTCATGCCGCCGGGCGAAGGCATCCGCGTCGAGCTGGTCGAGGAGGAGCGCCTCTCGGGCCGCCCGCGCGACCTGCGCAGGCCGGCGCGCTACCGCGCCATCGTCAATTGCGGCAAGCCGATCGCAGGGATGGAGGTCGAGATCCGCGGCGAGGACGATTCCCCCCGCGCCGACCACCAGATTGGCAAGGTCTGGTGCCGCGGCGAAAGCGTGATGCATTCCTATTTCCGCAATCCCGAAGCGACCGAGGAATGCCTTATCGGCGGCTGGCTCGATACCGGCGACATGGGCTATATGGCCCAGGGCTATCTGTTCATCGTCGGGCGGGCGAAGGACATGATCATCATCAACGGCAAGAACCACTGGCCGCAGGATATCGAATGGGCGGTCGAGCAATTGCCCGGCTTCAACCATGGCGACATCGCCGCCTTCGCAGTCGAGACCGAGAATGGCGAGGAAACCCCTGCCGTGCTGGTCCATTGCCGCGTTTCGGACCCCGAGGAGCGGATCAAGCTGCGCGACCAGATCGCCGACAAGGTCCGCGGCGTCACCGGCATGAACTGCGTGATCGAACTGGTCCCGCCGCGCACGCTGCCGCGCACCAGTTCGGGCAAGCTCAGTCGCGCCAAGGCCAAGAAGCTCTACCTCGCGGGCGAGATCCAGCCGCTCGAGATCGCCGCCTGAAGGGGCTTGCCGGTTACTCCTCGATGCCGGTCGCCCAGCGCGCCTGCATGACCGGCCCGCCGACCACCAATTGCGGCTCGACCCCCGCTTCGGAGAGGATCTCGGCAGCGATTTCGCGCGTAGCTACGCTCCCCCCATCCAGTGCCAGCGGCAGCCCCAAGCGCTGCGACGCCCACGCCGCCAGCTCGAGATTTTCAAGCCCGGCCGGGGTCAATTCACCATTGGCGAAGGGGATCGTCGGCAGCGCCGAAAGCGGCGGGATCAGCTCCACCCTCCAGTCGGGGTAATTGTCCGCAACTCGCTGTTCGATAGCGCGAAAAGTCGACAGCCCCGCCCCGCCGAGCCCGCTCGCGCGGACTATGGCGCGGCGGTTGTCGCGGTCGATCGTCACCGCTCCCGCTTCCACCCCCGCGAGCATCGCCAGCCTTGCTCCCAGTTCCCGCGCCTCCTGGACTTCGTCGCGCCGTTCCCGGGCGCTGGCGGCGGCGATTTCCGCGGTCTCCGCCTCTGCTTCGGTGCCGACGAGGAATTGCGTCAGGTCGAGAACAACCGGCTTGCCCAGCAGCGCCGTGAGCGATTCCTCGCTCAGCCTCTCGGCGGCGCGGCTCGTCTCGGGCGTCAGCACCGTGGCTTCGACCGTGATCGGGTCGGAATCGAGATCGAAATCGATCTCCGAGATTCGCACTTCGGTCTCGAAGCTCGCCACCAGCGTCGAGCGGATATTCCGTGCCGCATTGGTCTCCCAGACGATCTGCCGCAGCGAGAAGAACAGCGGGATGGCCAGCGCCACGAAAATCACGACGATCATGATCGTCTGCCAGCGGGTCTGGCGTTCGGAGAGCGTGTGACTGAAGCCGTAGAGCCGCGCCATCAGCGTCGCCACCAGCGCGATGGTCATCAGATTGGTGATATAGAGCAGGCTGGCGCCCCAGAAGACGGTCCAGTTCGCCGTCGCCAGCCCGAAACCGACTGCTGCGAGCGGCGGCATCAGCGCGGTGGCGATGGCGACGCCGACGATGGTGCCCTCCCGCCCGCGAATCATCGCATAGGCACCCGCAAGCGCCGAAAACACCGCCACCCCGAGATCGAACAGATTGGGCTGGGTGCGCGAGGCGATCTCGGGCGTGATGGTCTGCAGCGGTGAGACGAACACGATCAGCGCGGTCAGCCCGACCCCCAGCGCCGTCCCCGCGACCAGCGCGCGGGCCGAACCCGCCAGCCAGCCGTAATCGCCGATGGCGAGCGCGAAGCCCGCGCCGATAATCGGTCCGATCAGCGGGGCGATGAGCATCGCCCCGATCACCACCGCCGGCGACGACAGCAGCATGCCCAGAATGGCGATGCCCGCCGACATGGCGAGCATGAACAGGAAGCGCGGCGAGGTATAGGCTTCGCGCCGGCGCTCGGCGATAACGGCGGGCTGATCGACGGTCTCGATCACCGAAATGCGCCACCAGCGCCGGAACACCTCGAGCGAATAGGCCAGCGAGACGCCGAAATCCTCGTCCTCGTCGAAGCGGTGAGGACCGCTGGACGCGCCTGTGGGTTTGGCGTCAGCTCCGGCAGCACCGCTCTTGCCGCCCCTGCTTTTCCCAGCCGCCTGACCTGTCGTGGCTTCGCCCGTCACTGTGCTTCCCTGTGCATCCGCCTTGCAACCCTTGCCTTAAGCGGCGCAGGGGGCAAGGAAAAGCAAACCAGGGGCGGTGTAACGAGCCATTCGCAAGCCGTTCTATTTGCATAACACAGTGTGCGATGCCATATTGTTGCCGACCAGGACGAGGACACGAGATGACCGACCAGCCGAAGACCCAGACCGACGCGAAACCCGCAACCGGGACCGCGACAGCGACTGCCACCGCACCCGAACCCGCGTTCGACCTGACCCCGCCCGATCCGGTGCCGCATGTGGCGCCCGAGAAGGCGTCCGGCCTCGTTCCGGTCTCGGAAGAGAACAAGAGCAAGCTGCAGGCCAAGGTCGATGGCTTCGTCGAGGATCTGGTCTCGGTCGATGCCAATTCGCCCGAATTCGGCAAGAAGGTCGATCAGCTCACCAATATGGGACGCAAGGAAATCGCCGCCGCGGCGGGGATGTCCAACCGCTTCCTCGATCGCCCGGTGCGGGCGATGGACAAGGACGAAGGCGTCGGCACCGATCTCGCCGAACTGCGCCGCGTGGTGGAGGATCTCGATCCGGGCAAGCGCGGGAAGCTGACCGGCCCGCGCAAGATCCTCGGGATCATCCCCTTCGGCAACAAGCTGACCAATTACTTCCGCAGCTACCAGAGCGCGCAGACGCATATCCAGTCGATCCTCAGCAATCTCGCCAATGGCAAGGACGAGCTGCTGATGGACAACGCCGCCATCGACGTGGAGCGCCAGAAGCTGTGGGAGGCGATGGGCAATCTCGAGCAGATGATCCACATATCCAAGACGCTCGACACCAAGCTGGAAGACAAAGCCGCCGAGCTCGATGCGACCGATCCGGCCAAGGCCAAGGCGATCCGCGAGACCGCGCTGTTCTATGTCCGCCAGCGCACCCAGGACCTGCTCACCCAGATGGCGGTCAGCGTGCAGGGCTACCTCGCGCTCGATCTGGTGAAGAAGAACAACGTCGAGCTGGTCAAGGGCGTCGATCGCGCCAGCACCACCACGGTGGGCGCGCTGCGCACCGCGGTGACGGTGGCCGAGGCGATGACCAACCAGCGACTGGTGCTGGGCCAGATCACCGCGCTCAACGAGACCACCGCGGGGATCATCGATTCCACCAGCACCATGCTTCGCGACCAGACCGGCAAGATCCACGAACAGGCCGCGGCGAGCACCATCCCGCTCGAGACGCTCCAGCGGGCCTTCCAGAACATCTACGACACGATGGACGAGGTCGATCAGTTCAAGCTGCGCGCGCTCGACTCTATGAAGCAGACGGTCAACGTCCTGTCCGACGAGATGGAGAAGTCCAAGGGCTATATCGCCCGCGCCGAAGGTCAGGCGCAGGCGCAGAAGCAGGTTTCGGAATCGAGCCTGCTGAGCATCGAAGATTGAGCGCGGGAGAGACGGCTTGGGCGATCTGACCCCCAACAGCGACCGACTGATCGAGGAAGGCCGGGCCTTGCGCGACGACAACCGATCGGGCGGGCGCCACCGGCGCGAAGTCTCGATCGGCAAGGGCTCGGCGGCGGCCAAGCAGAAGCACTGGGTCGCCAAGATCCGCAACATCGTGATCGCGCTGTTCGCGATCTGGGTGGCGAGCGGGATCGCCGGCGCCATGTTCAGCGGGATCGGCTTCTGGGGCGTGATGGCGGTCATGTTGGCCAGCATCGTGGCGGTGGCGGTGTTTTCCAGCTTTCCCAAAATGAAAACTCCCAAGCGCGCCGACATCAACAAGGGCGATGTCCAGCAGATGGTCGGCCGCACCGAATTGTGGCTCGAGGCGCAGCGTCCGGCACTGCCCCCGCCCGCGGTGACGCTGGTCGATCAGATCGGGGTCCAGCTCGACGGGCTCGGGCTGCAGCTCGACGGGCTCGACCAGCAGCACCCCAAGGCGCGCGAGATCCGTGCGCTGGTGGGCGAGCAATTGCCCGAAATGATCGACAGCTATCGCCGCATCCCTGCGCAACTTCGCCGCGAGACGCGGATGGGTGGAACTCCCGACGAGCAATTGACCGACAGCCTCGGCAAGATCAGCGGCGAGATAGATTCGATCACCCGTCAGCTGGCCGAAGGCTCGCTCGACGACCTGGCGATCAAGCACCGCTTTCTCGATTACAAATTCGGCGAAGGTGCGGCGACCTCGCCCGAGCTTGAGCACAAACCCACTCCCGGAGCTTCCTGATGCGCGTACCAATCGCCCACGATCTGCCGCGCGAGGAAGTGCGCCGCCGGCTGCGCGAACGTAGCCACGAGATCGCCAATTTCATCCCCGGCGGGCTCGCCGATGTGACCACCGGCTGGCCCGACGAGGATCATATGACGCTGGGCGTCCGCGCCATGGGCCAGGGCATCGACGGACAGGTGGTGATCGAGGAAAACCAGGTGGTGTTCGAGGTCAATTTCCCGCCGGCGCTGTCTTTCGTCGAACCGATGGTGGCCGGCGCGATCCGCGACAAGGGCCAGAAACTACTCGCCAAGAAATAGCCGCCTCCGCCGCGTTCGGGTCCCGAAGCGCTCTACTCCATTGTACGCCAGAGGCGTGCCGATCGCGGGTCCACCATGACAATGACTCCGTCCAGCTCTCGATCGCTCTTGGGATGTGTCGGAAGTTGCAGTCGGATCGAGCAATGAAGCGCCCGGACGAGATGACATTGCGCCGCATACTGAAGCGCGAAACCAGGGATTCGCACGACCGGCTCGATACGGCGATGGGCGATTTGCCCGTCGGCTCGTTAGCTGGCTACACCCTGTTCCTGATCACCCAATACCGCTCGCGCGAACCGATCGAGCGCTGGATCGCAAAGGCGCTGCCTGCCCAAGAAGCTCCGCCAGCGCAGGCACCGCTGATTGCGCGCGATCTCGCGGAACTCGGGGCCGCGCTTCCGCCAACCAGCGATTTCACGCTTCCCGAGAGCGCCGACCCCGTCGGGTTGGTATGGGCACTGGCGGGCTCCTCGCTGGGAAACCGCAGTATGCTGCGCCATCGCCAGAAAATCGGCGCCGCCGGACCCGAGCATTTCCTCTCCGACACCGCCATGACCGAATTCTTCACCCGGCTGCTCGTGGGCATCGAACACACCGTTTCCGACGAATTAGCCCAGAGGGCAGTCGCCGGAGCGCAAGCCGCCTTTGCGGCGTTCATCGCCGCCCTGCCCGACCAGGCCCGGAACGCCAACGCATGAGCGAAGCCGGGGGATACCGAATGCCCGGGGCGACAATCGGCTCAAGGTGATGGGCGTGCCCTTCTGGCTGGCGACCGGTTATGGCGAGATGGCCGAGAAGCAGGAGGAAATGGGCGCCTCAGGGCTGCTCGTCAAACCCTATGGACGCGAGTAACTGGCGCAGATCCTGACCGAGTTCGAGTGCAAGGCTAGGCTCCACCTACCACCAGGCAACGCCGGCTGTCGCTGAAATCCACCGCCTCGAGCGAGGGCGCGACCGCGCTTTCGCCCGGGGCGATGACCGCGCCGCCGATCACGACTTCGCCCGACAGCGGGAGTATCTGGCAGGCGCCGCGAACGGCGCTGCGCAAGCTCCCACCGGGTACGCCGACCAGCTGGTCGACGCGGAAATGGGGTCCATCGACCAGGCAGACATCGGCATCGGGATCGATCCGGCGATGCAGTTCGCTGCGATAGGGCTCGCCCGAAGCCACCGCGAGCGCCGAGTCGAGATGCAGGTCGCGCGGGCGGCCGTAGTCGAACAGCCGGTAGGTGATGTCGGTGTTCTGCTGCACCTCGATCAGCGAGATCCCCGCGCCGATCGCGTGGACCGTGCCCGCGGGCAGGTAAAAGAAATCGCCCGGCGCGGCCTCGTGCCAGGTGAGGCACTCCTCGATCGAGCCGTCGAGCGCCGCAGCGCGCATTGCGTCGCGCGCGAGCGGGCGGTCGAAGCCGATCGCCAGCCGCGCCCCCGGCTCGGCATCGACCACCAGCCAGCATTCGTCCTTGCCCGGTACGGCTTCGCCCGCCTCACCCGCTCGCGGATGGACCTGCACCGAAAGCTTCGCGCTGGTGAAGAGGTATTTGACCATTATATCGGGCAGCAGCGCACCGGGCTCGAACCAGATCTCGCCCACGGGCTCCTGCTCGACGCGCGCGAATGGCGCGGGCAGTTGGGTCCGTCCCCAGACCTTGGCGACGCTGCGGGTCGCGAGGCGCGGTCCCGGCATGTCCGATTGGCGGATCATTTGCCGCTCGCTCCGGGCAGCTTGCCGACCGCTTGTGCGCCGGCGCGCGTGGTGACCAGTACCTCGTCGCCATCGATTACGATCACCACATCCTCGAGGCCGATCACGGAGACGCGCGGGCCGTCGCTCTCGACCAGCACATTGCGGCAATCGACGAGGTCGGCACGGCCGGTGGTAGAATTGCCCTCGGAATCCCGCGCGCGCGCCGTCAGCACCGCGTCCCAGCTGCCGATATCGGACCAGCCCATATCTGCGGACACCACTGCGGCGCGATCGGTGTTCTCCATCACCGCATAATCGATCGATTCGCCCGCGATGGCGGCGAAGGGCGCGGGTTGCGGGTGGCATTGCCAGCCCGCATTCTGCGCCCCCGCCATGGCCTCGCCGACGCCGGCCGCCAGCGCCGGCCGGTACCGCGCGAGTTCCGCGAGATAGCGCCCGGCGCGCATACAGAAGATCCCTCCGTTCCAGACATGGTCGCCACTGGCGAGGAAGGTCTCCGCCGTGGCGTGATCGGGTTTCTCGACGAAGCGGTCGACACGATGCCCGCCCGCGAGCGACTCGCCGAGCCGGATATAGCCGTAACCGGTGGCGGGCTCGGTGGGCGCTATGCCGAAGGCGACCAGCCAGTCCTCGCGCGTCAGCCGTGCCGCGCGCTCGACGCCCGCTAGGAAGGCGGTCTCGTCGGCGATGTGGTGGTCGCTGGGGCAGACCAGCATGATATCCTCGGGGGCAAGGTTATGCGCCGCGAGCGCGATGGCGGGCGCGGTGTTGCGCGCCTCGGGCTCGACCAGCAGGCGCGCGCCTCCATCCATCGCTGCCTGCTCCTCGATCGCGGCGACATGCGCCGCCCCCGCGACGATCAGCGGCGGCGCGAAACGCACCGGGTCGCTAACCCGGTCGAGGCTACGCTCGAACAACGTGCGCCCGCCCAACAGGTCGAGAAAGGGCTTGGGGCGCGCCGGGCGGCTGCGCGGCCACAGCCGCGTGCCGCTGCCCCCACACAGGATGACCGGATGAATTAGTGACATGCCCCGACTCTAGCGTCCTTCCTGCAAACAGCGCCAGAGCCTAGCACGCGATCATAAAGCCCGCTTTAACGCGCGAACCAGTCCTGCCGCCAGCCATAGGTGGCGGGTACCGGATTGCCTTGCGCACCGGTGGCCGGGCGGAACACGAAGCGCTCGAGTGCCAGCCGGCAGACGATCGCATCCGCTTGCGGGTCGGGGCTGGGGCGCAGGATGCGGCAATCGCGCGCCCGGCCATCGACGCCCACGGTCATCGCCACGGTCACCGAATTGCCGAAGCGCGCTGCGCGCCCGCCCTCGGGGATCGGGAAATCCCGCGCTGCATTGATATCGCCGGAAATCTTGACCGGTCTGGTCGCGACGATCCCGCCGCGACCCTCCCCGCCACGCCCGCTGCCGGTGCCCTGCCCGCTGCCAGCCGCCCCGGTGCCCTCGCCAGCCTGCTGCGCGCCGGAGCTCGGTGCGGTGCCGGTCGAGGTGGCACGCGGCATCGGCCGGTCTTCGCGCAAGCGGACCGCAGGGGTCGGCGCGGCGACCGGCGCCGGAACCGCCTCGCGCCCGGGATCGCCCTGCTCTCCCTCGTCGGGCTCGGGCTCGACCTCGGGGGGGGGTGGCGTCGGCGGTTCTTCAGGCGTGGTGACGGTGACCGAGAAGGCGGCAACCACCGAATTCTCGACGGTCTGCACCGCGCCGGGCGCCAGCGCGCGGATCAGCCCGTAGAACAGCGCGGCATGGATCAGCACGACGCCCGCGATCACCCAGGGGTTGGGGCGGCGTCTGGTCGCACGATAGCGGCTTGGTTCGACACTCATGGGGATGGAAACGATTGGCCGCCGCGCCGTGTTCCGCGGTTCAAAAGGAAACGGCGGCCCCCGGGTGGGGACCGCCGCTCCTGTTACCACATAGCGGTAAAGCTTCGCTTAGAATTCGTAGCGAACACCGACCTGGATGCGCCAGATAGAGGACGAGGTGCTTACATTGTTGTCGTCTTCCGGATTGAACCCGGAGACGATGTAGCGTCCCTGCGCGTCGACGCCGCCATCATAAAGGTCGACGGTCTGCTGGAAGCCACCACGACGACGGAAGACGTTGGCGCCCTCGTCGAAGAAGTTCAGCAGATTGTCCATATCGGCGAAGAGTTCGATGCGATCGTCGACCAACCCGGTCAGGCTGCCGATGAAGGGCAGTTCCTGGCTGAAGCGGAGGTCCAGATCGTAGAACCAATCGTTCCGGCAGGTGTTGCGGCTGATCGACTGGCCGAGCGTGAAATCGCACTGCCCACCCACTTCGGAATTCGCCAGATAGTCCAGAAGGGACTGAACAGCGCCCGCATTGGACGAGGGCGAAATGTTGGGGTCGCCAGGGCCCGTGGGCAGGTAGATCAGCGCATTGCCGGTACCCGACGCGCTGTCGTTGAACACGCCGCCACCATCGAAGGTCAAGCTGTAGGGACGGCCCGAACGGGCGTTAAAGAAGACGCCGAGGCGGGTCGCGTAATCACCGAAGAACTCTTCGCGGAACGAGAGCGCGGCGGTGATGTTGTGACGGGTTTCGAAGTTGGAGGTCGAAACCGCCGGGCTCTGCCGGTCGAAGGCGGCGGTGACATCGTAGTTCGACGTGGCCGTCGAGGAACCGACATTGCGGAAGTTGTCGGAGTCGGTCCAGGCATAGCCAAACCGCAGAGCCGTGCTGCCACCGTCGGTGAACAACCCGCCTGCGAAGTCCTTCGACAGCAGGATCGATGCCGTGTGGCTTTCGTAGCTCTGTCCATTGGTCAGCTGCAGTTCGTCATCGCGACCGGTGGCGAAGCAGGCTGCGTTGACGTTGGTGTAGACCGGCGGTGTTCCACCGGTGCCCTGCAGATCCGCATTACAGCCTGCGTTCGAAGGATCGATCGCACGGTAGATCGGGCGACCGTCGACCGTGAAGCCGCCATCGGCCCGACGCACATCGGGCGTCTGCGAAAGATCGACGACGTTGATCGGGTCGATGTACTTCGAATAGATGTAGTCGAGGTTCAGCCTCCAGTTGCTGAAGAACCCGGTTTCGGTGCCGAGGTTGGAGCTCAGGCCGAAGTTGGCACGCAACACGGTTGGGGCCTGGAATTCCGGATCGGTCGACTGGGCATCGGCGAGGCCGGCAGCTGCCTGGGCCGAACCGGCCGCGGCCGCGCAAGCCGGGAAGCCGGTGAACTGGCCGCCAACGACCACATCGGTGATCGCCGGGTTGCAAGCCAGCGTCGTGCCGAGGCCGGTCGAGAAACCGTTGTTCGAGAAGGCGTTGGAGAAGAACACGACCGGGTCGCCGCCCGAATACATGCCCACGCCGCCGACCACTCGCGTGTTGCTGAGGAAGCCGTCGTTGTCGAGTTCGTAGGTGGCAGCGAAGCGCGGCAGGATCACCGGATCGATCTTGCTGAACGGATTGGCGTTGGTGAAGCCGTAGCGATCGAAGAAGGCCGGGTTGGGGCGCGGCGCATCGCCGTCGTAGAACTGGACGCGCAGACCGGTGGTCAGCGAAAGCTGCGAGGTCGCCTGCCATTCGTCCTGGGCGTAGAACGAGTAGATGGTCCGACCGAAAGTCGCCGCCGCCTCGTTGATGTCGCCACCCGGGGTCGCGTTGATATCGCCACCATAGGCCGCTCCGCTCACGACCTGATCCGCCGTCGGGAAGAACGTCGTACCGGTCGTGACAAGGCCCTGCTCGAAGGCGTCGAGATTGGCGAAGTAGAGCGAACCCGTCGCGTTCACGGCGAAGAGGTTGTAGACTTCGAGGTCGTTGACCTCCGCACCGATCTTGAACAGGTGGTCGCCCGCGTCGATGTTCATCAGGAAGCGCGCTTGGTCGGTCCGCGTCTCGAGCGCATTAGCCGAGCGGAAGATGCCTGGACCGGTCGAAAGCACGCCGTTGTCGTCGTCGGGCGTACCGAGGATACCGTCGTTGCCGGGCTGAGCGACACCGACCACCAGCCGGACGGTGGGGTTTTCGGCCTGTGCTTCACCGAAACCGACCGGACCCTGGACGTCGGTCACTTCGGCGCGGCTGAGGCGCAGTTCGGTCGAGACCTTGTCGGTCCAGTCGGAATAGAGGCGGACCGAATAGTAGTCGGAGACCGTGCCTTCGTCTTCGAAGGAATTGAAGCCGGTCAGGTTGTCGCCGCCGAAGTCGCTTTCGACATTGGTTTCCTCGAGCCGCTGATAGGTCGCCTCGAGACGCTGTCCCTCGGTGATGTAGGCGTCGAGGCGACCGAAATAGCGGACGCTCGATTCGGGCAGGGTCGTGGGATAGCCGCCGACGTCCTGGCCATAGACGGTGCTCGCGATCTGCGCGAAGCGGTCGAACTGGCCCTGGTCGACGAAGCGCGCTTCGTTGGGGAAGCCGCCACCCTGGGGACCGAAGTCGTTCGCATCGGCGAGGTCGGTTTCTTCGTAACCCGCATAGAAGAACAGGCGATCGGGAATTATCGGCCCGCCCAGCGTCGCGCCCCAGCGCTTTTCCTCGAAATCGTCGACGATGTTGGGCACGCCGTCGATCGAGTCGCCGCGCAGGTCGGCATTGCGGAAGGTGTAGAAGGCCGAGCCGGAGAACTTGTTGGTGCCCGACTTGGTCACGACGTTGACGAGACAGCCGGTGAAGTCGGAATATTCGACATCGAACGGTGCGAATTCGACCGAAGTCTCGCGGATCACGTCGAACGGCAGCGGCAGCGCGTTGCGCGCGGCGAACGGCGTACCGTTGAGGCCGAAAACGTCGGCCTGGACGATGCCGTCGACGGTGAAGGTGTTCGAACGGTCGTTGCCGCCGAGGCAGGAGATGCGATCGACCTCGTTGTCGCGGTCGAGGCTGACGCGCGGATCGAGGCGGATGATGTCGCGCACGTCGCGGGTGAGCGAAGGGAAGGCTTCGAGCGTCGCTTCGCCGAAAGCCGTGCCAGGGCCGACCGCGAGCTGCTGCACATTGGCGCGCGCGCCGGTGACGACGATTACGCCTTCCGCTGCGCTCGGAGCGAGTTCGAAGGTGAAGTCGGTGTTGCCCGAAACGGTGATGTAGGTACCTTCGACCGTCTGACCTTCATAGCCGTCTGCGGTGACGGTGACGGTGTAGGGCCCGCCGGGAACCAGCGAAGCGGTGCGGAACGTACCGTCCGTGTCGCTGACCAGCGTCCGGGCCTGGCCGGTGCGGGTGTCGGTGACGACCACGGTGGCGCCGGCGAGCGGGGCGCCGGTCTCATTGAGGACACTGCCTTCGACACCCGAGGTGATCTGCTGGGCTGAGGCCGGTGCGGCAATCATGCCGGTGGCTGCGGTGAGGCTGACGACCGATGCGGCCAGGAGGTACTTAATCTTCATCGAGCGGATCCCTTCGACTCGTGAATTGATGGGGAACGAAAATCGCGTCCCGCCGTTAGCGGGCTCGCCGCTCCCAAGCGACTCTTATGTGACATGATAAAGACACGCATCGCGCGTTTATGCTGCAGCAGCGAAATGGCGATTTTTATCGCGCCTTTTCATACGCTTGTACCTGTGGCGCAGAGGCCACACCGCTGGAGATTTCTGAGTCGTTGCACTTGAGGCACAGGGGCCGCGGCACGAATCCCGTCAGGCGAGATTGATCTCGCGCAGCCGCTGCATCAGGAAATCATGGCTCGAGATCGGCTCGGGATGATCCTGGGGCGCGGCAGGATCGATGCAGGAAGGCAGTGTCTCGATCACGTAATCCGGACGGAAATGCAGGAAGAACGGCATCGAATAGCGCGCGCGGTAGGCGGCCTCGCCGGTCGGATTGACCACCCGGTGTGTGGTCGAGCGCAGTTTCCCGTTGGTCAGCCGGTCGAGCATGTCGCCGATATTGACCACCAGCGCTCCCTCGGGCGGATCGATCGCCAGCCATTCGCCGCCGGTGGTGAGCAGTTCGAGCCCGGCTTCCTCGGCGCCCAGCAGCAGGGTGATGGTGTTGATGTCGCCATGCGCCGCGGCGCGAATCGCCCCCTCGGCACCCTCGCCCTCGAGCGGCGGGTAGCGCAGCAGCCGCATCACCGAATTGCCGTCGGCCACGGTCGGCGCGAAAAACCCGCGCGGCAGGCCGAGATGGAGCGCGATTGCCTCCAGCACCCGCGCGCCCGCATCCTCGAACGCGGCGTAGAGCGCCGTGAAGGTTTCGCGGAAACCATCGACCTCGCCGGGCCAGATATTGGGCGCCATGAATTCGGAGAGCTCGTGGCCCTCGGGCAGCTCGCGCCCGACATGCCAGAATTCCTTGAGATCCTGGACGCTCGCACCCTTGGCCTTCTCGGTGCCGAACGGGGTATAGCCGCGTGCACCGCCGCCACCGGGGATGTGATAGGCACGCTTGGCATCGTCGGGAAGCGCGAAGAACGCCTTCGACATCGCTTCCGCGCGGTCGATCAGGTCCTGCGGGATGCCGTGATCGCGGATCACCGCAAAACCGTATTCCTCGAAGCTTTGCCCCAGTTCCTGCGCCACTTCCTCGAGCGGGCGGGCGATCGAAACGCTGGCGATGTCGGACATGGCAGAAACCCTATCAATACGGCAGGAACAGCCCCGCCAGCGCCGCGCTCATCAGATTGGCGAGCGAACCGGCGGCCAGCGCGCGCAGGCCGAGCCGCGCAATAACGGGGCGCTGGTTGGGCGCAAGCCCCCCGGTGACCGCCATCTGGATCGCGATCGAGCTGAAATTGGCAAATCCGCACAAGGCAAAGGTGACGATGGCGCGGCTGCGCTCGGAAAGCGCGCCCGCCTCCACCGCGCCCAGCTCGATGAAGGCAACGAATTCGTTGAGCACGATCTTGGTCCCGAACAGCCCCCCCGCGATCCCGGCATCCTCCCACGGAATGCCGATCAGGAACATGACCGGCGCGAACAGTGTGCCCAGCGCCATCTGGAACGAGAGCTCGGGATAGCCGAACAGCCCCCCGGTCCAGCCGAGCAGGCCGTTGGCCAGCGCCACCAGAGCGACGAAGGCGAGCACCATCGCACCGACCGCGACCGCCAGCTTGACCCCGGTCTGCGCGCCCTGCGCCGCCGCCTCGATGATGTTGGCGGGCTTGTGCCCTTCCTCGAAGGTCTCGGCGATCTCGACCTCGTGAGCCTTGCCGCCTTCGACGATGGCGGCGGGCCCGTCGGCACTGATGCGGTTTTCGGGCAGGTCGAGCCGGCCTTCCGCCTCGGGAGACGGCTCGCCGTCGTCGGGCATGATGATCTTGGCCATCAGGATCCCGCCCGGCGCGGACATGAAGGCGGCGGCGAGCAGGAAGGGGAGATATTCGTTGCCCAGCAGCCCGGCATAGGCGGCGAGGATCGTCCCTGCGACGCCCGCCATCCCCACGGTCATCAGCGTGAACAATCGCGATGGCGACAGCGCGGCGAGATAGGGGCGCACCACCAAAGGGCTCTCCGACTGGCCGACGAAGATATTGGCCGCCGCGCCAAGCGATTCGACCTTGGAAATCCCCGTCACCCAGCCAATCGCGCCGCCGACCCAGCGCACCACCTTCTGCATCACGCCCAGATGGTAGAGGATCGAGACCAGCGCGGCAAAGAAGATGATCACCGGCAGCGCGCCGAGCGCGAAGGTGTTGGCGAGCGGGTTGGTCTCTGCCGGTCCGAACAGGAAAGCGGTGCCCTGATCGGCATAGGACAGCAGCGCGGCCACCCCGTTGGACATGGTCTGGATCACCGCGCGCCCGCCGCTGGTGGCCAGCACGAGGAAGGCCATCAGCGCCTGCAGCGCGAAGGCCGCGGCGACCACCCGCAAGCGGATACGGCGCTTGCCCACCGACAAGAGGAAGGCGATCGCGAGGATCACCACGATACCGATAAGACTGGCAACGATGGGCGGCATGCGGAGCCTTCCGGTAAGGGCAACTGCGGATGAAATCGCGCGCTGTCTTGCGCGCATGGCCCCATTAGTCAATTTCGGCCCTGCTTTAACCGACCGATCTTTCACCGATTCCGCGAATGGGACCACACCAGATGACCCAACCAGCCGATACGACCCGCCTCGCTGCGGCGGCCATGCCGCGCGGATTGTTCGTCTATCTGCTGTTCTACGGCGGGATGACGGTGCTGGCCGGCGTGCTGGCGTTCAAGCAGGTGCGGCTGTGGCCCACCGATCTGGCGGTGGAATCGGGGATCTTCGCGTTCCTGCTGCTGGTAGTGATCTCCAGCACCATCGCCCAGCTCTACGGCGAGAAACTCGCGAGCCGGCTGGTGTGGTGGGGCTTCCTGCCGCTGGCGGTCTCGGCAACGCTGATCTGGGTGGTGCTCTCGATCCCCGCCTCATCCGAGATGGTCGAGTTCCGCGGCGAGGATCTGGCGGCCTTCGAGACGGTGCTGTCGCAGACCCCGCGAATCATGATGGCCGGGCCCGCCGCCTATCTGGTGTCGCTGCTGCTCAACGTCTGGATCTTTTCGCGGCTGCGCGGCGAGGGCGAGGGCAACACGCTCGGGCTGATGGTGCGCGGCGCGATCGCCAGCGCGCTCAGCCAGGCGATCGATTCGGTGATCTTCGTCACGCTCGCCTTCTATGGCCAGTTCGACATCACCGACCTGATGATCGGCCAGGTGATCGCCAAGGTCGTGCTGAGTATCGTTCTGGTGCCGTTCCTGATCGTGGGCGGGGTGGCGCTGGCCAAGCGGCTGGATCGCACCACGACAGCTTGAGTGTCGCCGCCTGAGCAGGCGTTACGGGCGCTCGATCCCCTCGACAACGCGGTCGTCGAGCCTGTCGCCGTGGAGCACCGAGACATCGCCGGTGGTCTCCAGCACCACCGCGCGGACCTTGCCCATCTCGAGCGCATTGGCCTCGCGCAGCTTGGCGATCACGTCGCTCTTGGCGACGCGCGAGATTTCAAGCGCTTCCTCGATGAATTCGCCATCGTACATCAGAAAGATCGGGCCGTTCTGGATCGCATCCTCGAAGCGGTCGGAGTTGCGTCTCAGCTTGGCGAGCAGATACTGGAAGAAGAACAGCGCCGCCATCGTCAGCAGCGCCTGGGCAAAGCCGGTCCAGGCGGTCGCCTGGACCGCCCCCGCGAGCAGCGAGCCCGAAGCGATCGTGACCACAAAGTCGAAATTGGTCATCTTCGACAACGTCCGCAGCCCGATCATTCGGATCACCGCGATCACCCAGACCATTCCGATGGCGCTGAGCACCACCACGCGGGTGAGGATGTCGAGTGCGGTGTCGTCGAAGAACATGGCCTGGCCCCTTGATTGCTTGTCCGCCCAACGGACGAGACGGCAAAGCTATCCGCGAACCCCCGCGATCATGCGGAACAGCTCGCCCCGCCCAGCACGCAGAAACGGGCGCAATGTGGATGGTTGAGCGCGACCTCGCCCGCGGCCTCGGCGAGGCTGTCGCCGAGATCGAAATCGGCGTGATAGGGGATCAGCGTGCAGGCGGCGACGCGCGGGCGCGGCTCACCCTTGCGGTGGACCACCATCCGGCTTGTCGCGCACATGATATCGGCGGGCGACTTGCCGAGGATCGACCAGCACTGCGTGGTGATCTCGGCGATGTCCGCCGCCGCGTCCATTTCGGGGAACAGCACCAGCCGCGCCGGATCCATCGCATCGACCGCGATACCCTCGCGCGCGAATAGCGCGGCGTAATGCGCGCGCGCCTCTCGCTCGTCTTCGCCGGGGACCATGCGGCCCGCGACCGCGAGCGAAAAGCCGTGGTCCGAGAGCCAGCGCAGCCCCTGCATGGCGGGCGCCCAGCTGCGCGGGCCGCGTTCGCCCTCGTGGACCACCTGGGTGTGATGATCGAGGCTGATGCGCAGCGTGAGCCGTTCGCCATGGCGTTCGCGAAGGACCAGCAGCGCTGCCTCGTGCCGCCGCATCGGCTTCATGGCGTTGGACAGCACCAGCGCCGCGAACCCGCGTTCCAGCGTCTCCTCTAGCAGCGGCAGGAAGTCGGGGTTCATGAAGGGCTCGCCCCCGGTGAAACCGATCTCGCGCGTCCCCAGCCCTTCCGCCTCGTCGAGGAAGGGCAGCGCCGCCGCGCGGGTCAGATAGAGCAGCGCGTCATTGGTCGGGCTGCTCTCGATATAGCAGCTCGCGCAGGCCAGATTGCACAGCGTGCCGGTGTTGAGCCACAGCGTCTCCAGCCGGGTCAGAGACACGCTGGCGCGCGCTTCGCCAGCGGCCGTCCAGTTCGGATCGGCGAATTTGGCGCGCGACAGCGCAGGCGCCTCGACCCGGAAGGGCGAGGGTCCGGCGGGCGCGTTGCGGATCGCCGCCCGGCTCACGCGAACCGCCTGCGCAGCTTCGCCAGCAGGCCGGCCCATTTCTTGGGTGCCGCGCCGAACACCGTCGGCTCCCAGGCGGTAAAGCTCGCCGCCTTGGAAATCTCGCTCCGCGTCGGATAGGCGATCACCGCCGAGCCGAGCGCGAATGTGCTGCTCTTGCCGGTTATCGACTGGCTGAAGGGCAGCAGCAGCTCGCCCGCTTGCTTGCCGACGATGCTCGCGCCAAGCACCTTCTTGCCCTTGAGCACCAGCTTGAGCTGGCCGATTGTGTCGCCATCGGCGATGGCGCGTTCGTTGTCGTCGAAGCCCTCGACCACCACGCTCACCGCATCGCCGTGTTTCGCGCGCGCATCCTTCTCGGTCATGCCGACCTGCGCCACCTCGGGGTCGGTGTAGGTGCACCAGGGCAGCGCCGACCAGTTCACCTTGGTCGGCAGGCCCAGCGTGATCTCCAGCGCGACGTTCGAGCCTTCATAGCCCGAGACATGCGTCAGCCGCGGCCCGTCGCGGCAATCGCCGATCGCATAGATGTGTTTGAGCGAAGTGCGCCGCCGTTCGTCGACCACGATCCCGTTGGGACCGATCTTCACGCCGACATCCTCAAGGCCGAAACCCTTGGCATTGGCCTCGCGCCCGGTGGCGATCAGCAGATGCGAGCCCTCGATGGTCTCGTTCTGTCCGACATGGAGGCGGATGCCCTCGTCGCGCGCCTCGACTTTGCTGGCCTTGCCCTGGACGAAGCGTACCCCCTCGCCCTCCATCACCTTGCGCACGATGGCGACGCTGTCCGCATCGTCGCGCGCCAGCAGCGCTCCGGGCTCGACCAGCGTGACCGCGCTCCCCAGCCGACAGAAGGCCTGCGCCATCTCCATGCCGATCGCGCCGCCGCCGACCACCACCAGATGCTCGGGCCGCTCGGTCAGGTCGAACAGCGTCTCGTTGGTGAGATATGGCACCTGGGCCAGCCCCTTGATCGGGGGGAGCGCGGGGCGCGAGCCGGTGGCGATCACGATCCGCGGCGCCGACAGCGTGCGCCCGCCCACCTTGACCGTATGCTTGCCGATAACCTTCGCCCAGTCGCGAAACACCTCGCAGCCCATTTCCTCGAAGCGGCTCTGCGAATCATGCGGGGCGACGCCCGCGATGGCGGCGTGGATATGCGCATGCACCCCGCGCCAGTCGACCCGTGGCTTCGCCAGCATGACGCCATGACGCAGCGGGGTGCGCGCCTCCTGCGCGCGGCGGGCGGCGGCGATCAGCGCCTTGGACGGCACGCAGCCATCGTTGAGGCATTCGCCGCCCATTTCGCGCGCCTCGATCAGCGCGACGTCGAGCCCGAACAGCGCGCAGCCGCCAGCAGCAGTAAGCCCCGCGGCACCGCCGCCGATCACGATAACGTCATGGGTGAAGTTCATGGCTTGCCCCCTAGCCGATTATGCTGACAAAGCGAGCCCGAAGCCCCCCTTCGCGACAGCAGGACCCGCAAGCCCGATGAATCTCCAGAACTCGCAGGATTATTACGGCAAGGTGCTCGCCACTTCCGCCGATCTCCGGACCGATGCCTGCTGCACCGCCGAGGCGCCGCCGCCCGCGGTGATGGCGGCGCTGCGCAATGTGCACGACGACGTTCGCGCGCGTTACTACGGCTGCGGGCTGGTCGCGCCGCAAGCGATTGAAGGCTGCCATGTGCTCGATCTGGGCTCGGGCAGCGGGCAGGATGCCTATGTGCTGGCGCAGATGGTCGGCGAGTCGGGCTCGGTCACCGGCATCGACGCGACCCAAGAACAGCTCGATGTCGCCCGCCGCCACGAGGACTGGCACCGCGAGCGCTTCGGCTATGCGCGGGCCAACACAAGCTTCCTCGAGGGCGATATCGAGAAGCTGCTCGAACTCGATCTGCCCGAGAGGTATTTCGATGTCATCGTCTCCAATTGCGTCATCAATCTGGTGGCCGACAAGCGCGCGGTGTTCGACGCCGCATGGCGGCTGCTCAAGCCCGGCGGCGAGCTTTATTTCTCCGATGTCTATGCCGAACGCCGCGTGCCCGAGCATCTGCGCGACGACCCGGTGCTGCATGGCGAATGCCTCTCGGGCGCGCTCTACTGGGGCGATTTCGTCGCGCTGGCCAAGTCCGCGGGCTTTCGCGATCCGCGGCTGGTGACCAGCCGCCCGCTGGCAATCGAGGATCCCGCGCTGCAGGACAAGCTCGCCGGCATCCCCTTCCATTCGGCGACCTACCGCCTGTTCAAGCTCGAGGGGCTGGAAGGCCAGTGCGAGGATTACGGCCAGGCGGTGCGCTACAAAGGCACCGTGCCGGGGCAGGAGCGGGTCTTCGAACTCGACGGCCACCACCATATCGAGGCGGGGCGGATATTCCCGATCTGCGGCAACAGCTGGAGGATGCTCGCCGACACGCGCTTCGCCGGGCATTTCGACTTCCTCGGCGATTTCGCCACCCATTACGGGGTCTTTCCCGATTGCGGCGTGGCGGTTCCCTTCGGCGCGACCGGCGGCGATCCCCAGCCCCCTGCGCCCTGCTGCTGAGCGCCCGTCGATGAATATCCTCGTCACCGGCGCCGCCGGCCTGCTCGGCGGCGAGCTGTGCAAGCTGCTGATCGCGCGCGGGCACAGTATCACCGCGCTGATCCACTCCAACCGCGAGATCCGCGCTAATGACGGGTCCCAGGTTCCGGTGACCCAGACCGTGGCAGGCGATGTTTCGCAGCCGCGTTTCGGCTGGGACGTGGCGCAATTTGCCGAGGTCGCGGCTGCGCACGAGCTGCTGATCCATTGCGCCGCGACGGTGCGCTTCGATCTCGATGAGGCCGATTACCGCAGCGTCAATGTCGACGGCACCCGCCATGCGCTGGCATTGGCCGAGGCGGGCGGCATGGACTATCTCCACATCGGCACCGCCTATGTCTGCGGCACCCGCGACGGCCTGGTGCGCGAGGACGATCCGCTGCCCGAAAGCGGTTTCGCCAATGGCTACGAAGCGAGCAAGGCGGCGGGCGAGCGGCTGGTGCGCCAGAGCCATCTGCGCTGGGCGGTGGCGCGCCCCGCGATCGTGCTGGGCGACAGCGAGAGTGGCGCGATCCGCCAGTTCGACACCACCTACACCGCCTTCAAGCTGATCGCCGAGGGCCGGGTGCGCGCCATGCCCGCCACCCCGGGCGCGACGCTCGATTTCGTGCCGATCGATCATGTCGCGCACGGTATCGTCGCCATCGCCGAACGGATGGAGCAGGCGGCGGGCGGCACCTTCCACCTCGTCTCGGGCCAGCCGCTCCCGGTCGAGCGTTTCGCCGCCGCGATCGGTTCCTATCCGCACTTTCACGAACCCGCGCTGGTCGCGCCCGAACATTTCGACCCCGCCGCGCTCGCGCCTCTCGAGCGGCGGCTGTTCCGGCGCATCGCCGGGCTCTACGCCAGCTATTTCCAGCGCGACCCGCGATTCGACGATGCCGCCTTCCGCACCCTCACCGGCGGCGCCTGCCCGCCGACCGGCGAAGCCTACATCCGCCGACTGATCGACCACTGCATCGCGGTTGGCTTCCTCCCGGCGGAGTGACGTCTAACCCGGTTGGCGTCACCGCACGTCGGGATAGTGCTTCGCCATCCGGCTGCGCAGGCCGAAGGCCCAGAGCATCCCGACCTTGAAATAGATCCAGTTGGCCTTGAGCGGACCCCAGGCGGCGATGCGCCGGTCGGAGGTTTCGACCATCCGGGGGACCATGCGGATCCGCCCCAGCGCTGCGAATTTAACGCACAGATCGGCCTCTTCCATCACGGCGTCGCCGGGGTTGCAACCGCCCAGCGCGAGGAATTCGGCGCGGCGGAAGAACATCGCGTGGTCGCCGAACAGCAGCCGCACCCCCTGAAAAAACAGATGCGGCCGGGTGAGCAGCGGCGCGTACCAGGTCTTGGCCCAATTGTGCGCGGTGGTAACCCAGCGGGTCCTGTCGGGGCCGCGGATGACCGGGGTGAAGCTCGCCAATGCAGTCCGCGGGTCGGCGAGCACCCGCTCGATCACCGCGACCATGTCGGTCGGCGGCAGTGTGTCGGCGTGAAGTACGCAGACCAGCTCGCCACGCGAGGCCGCGACCCCGAGATTGATCTGCAGCGCACGGCCTCGCTCCGCCGCCAGCACCCGCCAGCCGGCCTCGCGCGCGATGGCGATGGTGCCATCCATGCTGCCGCCATCGACCAGGAGGATTTCCACCGGCCGGGGCTCGAGCGCGGCGAGCCGCTCGACCAGCGCGGGCAGCGCCAGCTCCTCGTCGAGCGCGACGATCACAATGGTGACGCTCATGGCGCGAATTCGGGATAGCGCGCGAGGTCCGCGGGGGTGTCGATATCGCCGAGCTCGGGCAGCATGGCGGGCGCGATTCCCTGCAGCGCGAAGCGGCGCAGCGTTTCGGACAGCACCTGCTCGGTGCTCCACGCCATGTCGTGAAACAGGAAGGGCATGGCACGCGTCATGCCAAGCAGATAATAACCGCCGTCGCTCGCGGGGCCGACCACCGCGGGCGCGCGCTCCAGCGCGATGGCGGCGCGGCGCAGCATGGCGGCGTCGCAATCGGGGCAATCGCTGCCGATCAGGATCGCTGGCGCCGGGACCCGCGCCATCCGCGCGCCGAGATCGCCCTCGCCCTGATCCGTCACCGCCAGATCGCCACCCAGCCAGTCGTGAAAGCGCGCCGGCTCGCCCCCGGTCACGCGCAATTCGATCGGCAAGCCGCTGGCGCGCGCCTCGCGGACCGTGTGTTCGAGCAGGCGGCGATAGAGCGCGGCCGCACCCTCGGCACCCAGCGCGGGGATCAGCCGCGTTTTCGCCCGCCCCGGTTCGGGCCAGCGCGCGAAGATGGTGAGCCGTGCTGCGCTCATGATCGGATCGCGCGTGACGGGTTGCAGGAGGCTGTCGGTATCATGGCAGCGCGATTGCACATGGCCTGCGCATTGCAAAGGCCCTGCTACAGCGGGAATTCAGCCGTTCAGCCAGAAGCGCAGCACAAAGGCCACCGCCCCCAGCACGCTGATGCTCGCCAGCCAGATCGCCGCCATCCAGCCCAGCCGCTGCCACAAGGGCCGCTCTTCGGGGGTCGCCATCAATGGTAGCCTTCGTGGCCGACCTTGCCGCGAAACACCCAGTAGGCCCATGCGGTGTACCCGATGATCAGCGGCATGGTGATCGCCACCCCTATCAGCATGAAGACCTGGCTGCGCTCGGGCGCGGCGGCATCCCAGATGGTGATGTCGGGCGGCACGACATAAGGCCACATGGTCACGCCCAGCCCCGCCATACCGAGGAAGAACAGCGCCAGCGCCAGCCAGAAAGGTTTGCTGTGGCGCTCCACGCTCAGCGCGCGCAGCAGCATCACCGCGATGACGGCGGTCAGGATCGGGATCGGCACGGCGTAATAGATTTCGGGCGCGCTCAGCCAGCGCTGGGCGTATTCGACGTTGAGCAGCAAATTGTAGAGCGAGACCGCGCCCATCAGCACGAAAGTGGCCCAGGCCGCGCGCTTGGCCAGCTTGCGGCTGTGTTCCTGGCTCGGCCCGTCGAGCTTCCACACCAGCCAGGCCGCGCCCAGCAGCGCATAGCCCGCCACGGTCCCGACCCCGGTCAGCAGCGTGTAGGGCGTCAGCCAGTCGAGCCAGCTGCCGGCATAGCCGCGATCGACCACCTCGATGCCCTGGAGCAGCGCGCCAAGCGTCATCCCCTGCGCCATCGCCGCCACGATACTGCCGCCGGTAAAGGCCGCATCCCACAATCGCCGGTGGCCGGGATCGCGCCAGCGGTATTCGAAGGCCACCCCGCGGAACACCAGCCCCAGCAGCATCGCGATAATCAGTGGATAGGTGGCGGGCAGGATCACTGCATAGGCCAGCGGAAAGGCTGCGAACAAGCCGCCGCCGCCCAGCACCAGCCAGGTCTCGTTGCCATCCCACACCGGCGCGATCGAGTTCATTGCCCGGTCGCGTTCGGGGCCCACATCGAAAGTCGGGAACAGGATACCGATCCCCAGATCGAACCCGTCCATCACCACGTAGGCGAAGACCGCAAAGGCGATGATGAAGGCCCAGACGGTGGTAAGATCGACATTCACCGCCATCACTCGGCCTCCTCGCGATTGCGCGGCAGCGTTTCGGCGCTACCCGGGTTCTGCGTCGGGCCGGGGGTGATGCCGGCAGTGCGGATCGGTCCGGTGTCGCCGCGCTTGACCCCGGTCTCGCCGCTGTGCGGCGTCTGGCTCATCAACCGCAGGATATACCATGTGCCCGCGCCGAATACGCTGAAATAAACCACCACAAAGGCCAGCAGCGAGGCGCCCACCGCGGGCGCGTCGAGCGGGCTCGCGGCATCGGCGGTGCGCATGAGATTGTAGATCACGAAAGGCTGGCGGCCGACCTCGGTGGTTATCCAGCCGGCGAGCACCGCGACGAAGCCCGAAGGCGCCATCGCCAGCGCCGCGCGGTGCAGCAGCGGCCAGTCGTAGAGCTTGCCCCGCCAGCGCGCGAGCAGGCTCCACATCCCCAACCCGAGCATGGCAAAGCCGATTCCGACCATGATCCGGAACGACCAGAACACGATCCCGACCGGCGGTTCCTCGTCGTCGGGAATGGTGTCGAGCCCGGCCAGCGGGGCGTTGAGATCGTGCTTGAGGATCAGCGAGGAAAGCTTGGGGATCTCGACCGCATATTTGACCCGCTTCTCCTCGCTGTCGGGAATGCCGAACAGGATCAGCGGCGCGCCCTCGGGGTGGCTCTGGTAGTGACCCTCCATCGCCATGACCTTCTGCGGCTGGTGCTCGAGCGTGTTGATGCCGTGCATGTCGCCCGCGAAAATCTGCACCGGGGCGACAATCGCCGCCATCCACAGCGCCATCGAGAACATCTTGCGCGCGTGGAGATTGGCCTTGTCGCGCAGCAGGTGCCAGGCGCCCACTCCGCCGACCACGAAGGCGGTGGTAAGATAGGCCGCGATCAGCGTGTGCACGAGGCGGTAGGGGAAGCTGGGGTTGAAGATAATCGCCGCCCAGCTGTCGCCGGGCAGGAACTGGCCGTTGGCACCCATCTCGAAGCCGGTCGGGGTCTGCATCCAGCTGTTGACCGAGAGAATCCAGAAAGCGGAGATGAAAGTGCCCACCGCGACCATCAGCGTGGCGGCGAAATGGAGCTTCTTGCCGACCTTGTTCATCCCGAACAGCATCACGCCGAGGAAACCGGCCTCGAGGAAGAAGGCGGTCAGCACTTCATAGGCCATCAACGGGCCGATGACGGGCCCCGCGCGGTCTGAGAAGACCGACCAGTTGGTCCCGAACTGGTAGCTCATCACGATGCCCGAAACGACACCCATGGCGAAAGCGATCGCGAAGATCTTGAGCCAGAATTTGAACAGGTCGAGATAGATCGGCTTGCCGGTCTTCAGCCACAGCCCCTCGAGCACCGCGAGATAGCTCGCGAGCCCGATCGAGAAGGCCGGAAATATGAAGTGGAAGCTCACCGTGAAGGCGAACTGGATACGGGCCAGGAGCAGGGCGTCGACATTATCGAACATGGCGGTCCAATAGGCTTACCCGCTTTTTCCCCGTAGCGGAAACGGCGCATCCTCAGATGTACGAATTGCAAGTGAAGCCCCGTGCAACCTCAAACGATGGATCGAATAGCGTGGTGAGCCCTGCTGGGTTCGAACCAGCGACCTACTGATTAAAAGTCAGTTGCTCTACCGACTGAGCTAAGGGCCCGCACGCACGCCTTCGCGGCCGGGGTGTCCGGCACGGGCGCGTCACCTAGGCAGCGGGCGGGGCCGGGTCAAGCGCGCATCGATTCGCCTGAGGCTCGCGCCGGTCAGCGGATCGACCCAGTCGGGCGCCACCGCGCGCGCCGGGCCGAGCACGAAGCGGCGTTCGCGGAAGCGCGGGTGCGGGATGATGAGGCGGCGGGAATGGAACACCCCGCCGCTCCAAAGGATGATATCGATATCGAGCGTGCGCGCGCGCCAGCGCTGGCCCGAGCGGCGCCGGGCAAAGGCGCTTTCGACCTGCGCGATCAGAGCCAGCATCGTTTCCGGGTCGCGCGCAGTCTCGACGACGATCGCGGCATTGGCGTAGCGGCGCAGCGCGGGGCCGAGGGCGGCGCTGTCGATGACCGGCGAGGAGCGCAGCAGCGTGACGTCCTGCTCCGCCAGATGCGCTATCGCCGCCCCCAACACCGCGCGCGGCGGACCCATGCCGGGCACGCGCATGTTCGATCCCAGCGCGAGGAGATAGCGATGGCTCATCCCGGCGCGCGCGATCAGATATCCTCGCAGATCCGGGTGTAGAGCTGCGGGCGGCGGTCGCGGAAGAACCCCATCCCGGCGCGGTGGGTGGCCGCGCGGTCGAGATCGAGCGTGGCGAGCAGCACGCCGGTTTCCGTGGCACCGTAATCGGCGACCAGATCGCCCCATTCGTCGGAGATGAAACTGTGGCCATAGAAGCTCTGCGCGCGATCCGCGGGGCCTTCCTCGCCGATGCGGTTGGCCGAGGCGACCGGCATGCAGTTGGACACCGCATGGCCCACCATCGCGCGGCGCCACATCCGGCTGGTGTCGAGATCGGCGTCATAGGGTTCGGAGCCGATCGCGGTGGGGTAGAACAGCACTTCTGCGCCTTTCAGCGCCATCACCCGCGCGCATTCAGGGTACCATTGGTCCCAGCAGATCCCGACGCCGATGGTGGCAGTGCCGCCGGTGCAGGGCACTTCCCAGATCTTGAAACCGTCATTGCCGGGGCGGAAATAGTATTTTTCCTCGTAGCCCGGCCCATCGGGGATGTGGCTCTTGCGATAGGTGCCCATGATGGCGCCATCGGGGCCGATCATCGCCAGCGTGTTGTAATAGTGATGGCCATCGCGCTCGAAGAAGCTGGTCGGGATCGCGACGCGATGCTGCGCCGCCAACTCCTGCATCGCCAGCACCGAGGGATGCGATGCGGTCGGGCGGGCGCGTGCGAACAGCGCCTCGTCCTCCTCGCGGCAGAAATATTCGCCGGCGAAGAGCTCGGGCGGAAGGATCACCTGTGCGCCCTCGCCCGCCGCCTCCGCCACCAGCGCGGCAACCGCGGCGATATTGCGCGCCTCGTCCCGGTCGGCGAGCGGCAATTGGAGGACGGCGATGGTGAGCGTGCGCATCGGCAGCGCTTATTTCGCGCAGACGGCGAAGTCCACCAGTTGCGAAACAGGCGCTGCCGGAGCGAGAGCCCTTAGCGCTTGCGGAACAGCAGCGTCATCCGGTCGCTCTCGCCGACATTTTCGAGCTCGGGCTTCTTGCCGCTCCACGACGGGGGCAACTGCCATACGCCGCCCTCGTGATCGGCGGTGTCGGCGGGATTGGCGTTGATCTCGCTCGTGTCGACCAGTTCGAAACCGTGCGCCTCGACCAGCGCGATCACATCGTCCTGGCGCAGATAGCCGTTGTTGCCCAGCGTGTAATCGGCCGGGGCATCCGCCTTGGCGCGGTGCTGGACGATGCCGAGCATGCCGTCATCGGCGAGCAGTCCACGGATCCGCGTCAGCTCGGTGTACATAACGCCCGAGCGCAGCAGATTGTGCATTTCGCGGAACACCAGCACGCGGTCGGCGGTACCCTTCATTTCCTCGGGAATATCCTGCGAGGCGTGGAGCGCGACCGGCGCGCCCGAGAGGTTCCAGCCCGGCGAAGCCTCGGCGAAATTGCCCGGCAGGCCCCCGAAATAATTGGCAAACCGCTCGCCATCGGCGGCGGCGGGGTCGGGCGTGAGTCCGACATAGCGGCCCTGCGACCCCAGATAGGGAACCAGCACGCGGGTGTACCAGCCGCCGGCGGGCATATAGTCGACCACCGTCATGCCCGGCTCGACCTGGAAAAAGGCGAGCGTTTCGGCCGGGTTGCGCCAGGTATCGCGCGCCGTGTCCTCGGCCCGGTTGGGGCTGGCCAGCGCGGTCATCATCGCGTGCTGCGAAGGATTGTGCGCGGCATGCGCATCGCCGCTGCCATGCTGGTGCGCGGCAGCGGGGGTGGCAATTGCAGTGGTGGCAAGCGCAGCAGTGGCGCAGGCGACAAGAAGGTGACGCATCGATTCTCTCCATTGAACTCTGTGCGAGGACATTGCCCGCGTGGCTGTCCGATGACAAGCGGCCGATGCCAAGCGCCGATGACAAGCGGGGACCGGCTTCCTATCTGGCAGGCAAAGGAGATTTCAATGGCTACCCAACAGGCAATCATGGCAGGCGGCTGCTTCTGGTGCACCGAGGCGGTGATGAACGACGTCGTCGGCGTGAGCGAGGTCGAGAGCGGCTATATCGGCGGCGATCAGCCCGATCCCACCTACAAGCAGGTGTGCAGCGGCACCACCGGTCACGCCGAAGCGGTGCGGGTCAGTTTCGACACCGAGGTCATTTCGCTCGGCGATCTGCTCGATGTGTTCATGGGGACGCACGACCCGAGCCAATTGAACCGCCAGGGCAACGATGTCGGCACGCAGTATCGCAGCGCCATCTTCCCGCTCGACGACGCGCAGCGTGGCGAAGCCGAGGCCGCGATCGCGCGCTGGAATGCCGAGCACGACGGCACTGCGGCGACGACGGTGGAAGACGCGTCCACCTGGTATCCTGCGGAGGATTATCACCAGGAATACTGGGGCGGCGAAGGCCAGCGTAATCCCTATTGCCAGGCGACCATTCCGCCCAAGCTGATGAAGCTGCGCAAGAGCTTTCAGAAGTATCTGAAGGCCGACGCCTAAGACCGCTCAGCGGTGGCGGGAGCCTGCCAGCGCGCGACGAAGAAACCGTCGAGACCACCCTGGTCAGCCAGCATTCCGGGATCGGTGCGCAGCCAGCCTTCGGGCGTCGGCGCGATCCCGGCTGGCAGTTCGTCGGCGGAGATGGGCACGGGTGTCAGTTTTACATTCGCTGCCTGCTCCTCGCCCTCCTCGCGCTCGAGCGAGCAGACCGCATAGACCAGCGTCCCGCCGGGATTGAGCCAGTCAGCCGCGCGGGTGAGCAGCGCGGACTGCAGTTCGACCATCTCCTCGATCTGGCGCGAGCCGATGCGGTGGAGCACGTCGGGGTGGCGGCGCGCGGTGCCGGTGCTGGTACAGGGCGCGTCGAGCAGAATGGCGTCGAAGCGGTGCTTGGGCTCCCAGCTCAACGCATCGGCGCGGACGATCCCCGCTTTCAGCCCCGTGCGCTTGAGATTGTCGCGCAGCAGCTCCAGCCGCCGCTTGGAAATGTCGAGAGCGGTGACCTGCCAGCCCGCCGCGGCGAGCTGAAGCGTCTTGCCGCCGGGCGCGGCGCACAGATCGAGCGCGTGGCGGCCGCCCCCGGCATCGGCACCAAGCCCGAGCAGCCGCGCAGGCAGCGAGGCGGCAAGATCCTGGACCCACCATTCGCCCTCGGCAAAACCGGGCAATTTCTCGACGCTTGCGCCGCGGGGCAGGCGCAGCTGGCCGGGCATCAGGCTGTCGGCGGCGAGCTGATTGGCGAGATCGGCGGTGCGGCTGGGTTCGCGCAAGCTCAGGTCGAGCGGGGGCGGATTGGCGAGACCGGCCGCGATCGGTTCGGCCCGATCGCCCCAGCGCGCAGCCACCGATGCCGGCAGCGTCGGCCTGTCAGGGAGCAACCGCTCGCGCTTCTCGAGCGTCGAGAACACCCCATGCGCCAGCCGCCGCGGCCCGCCCGCGAGCAGCGGCAGCCCGGTGGCCAGCACCGCATGCGGCGGGGTGTCGAGCCGCAACCATTGCGCCAGCATCATCCGCAGCACCATCCGCACCTTGGCGTCGGGGGGCAGGATCTGTTTGGTGGCGCTGTCGATCAGCGCGTCGAAATCGCCCAGCCAGCGCAGCACTTCGCTGGCGATGGCGCGGGTCAGCGCCTTGTCCTCGAAACGGCGGACGTCGCCGGTCGCCGAACCGAAGGCGATATCGAGCGTCTCGCCGCGGCGCAGCACGGCATCGAGCAGGCGCAGCGCGGCGCGGCGCGCGGGGAAACCGGGGGGCATGGCCATGGCCCGTCCCCTACCCGCCCTTGAAACCACGCGCCAGCCTGCGCATTTGATAGGTATGGACAAACGCGCAACCGAGCGGCCCGAGGGCTTCGAGAAGCCCCCTCACTGGACCAATGAGCCTCCGCCGGCGCCCAAGCAGCCCGAGATGGACGAGGAATTGAGCCCCACGCGCTACGGCGACTGGGTCAAGGACGGCATCGCGATCGATTTCTGACGGGCGCTTTGGGCGCCTATAACGTCAAAGTTTTCTAAGCGTGATCTTTAGCCCGTCCTTGGGCTGCGGGATCGGCCAGGCCTGCCAGGCGGGATCGTAGCCCGGCTCGACCTCGATCCGGTAGCGGGTCAGCATATGCGCCATCAGCACCTTGATCTGCATGTATGCGAAATGCAGCCCGAGGCACATATGCGCGCCCCCGCCGAAGGGGACCCAGGCGTATTTGTGCCGCGCCTTGACCATCTCGGGGGTGAAGCGTTCGGGATCGAAACGCTCCGGGTCCGGCCAGTGTTCTTCCATGTGGTGGACCAGATGCGGGTTGATCCCGACCCGCGCGCCCGCCGGAATGGTGTAGCCGCCATATTCGAAACTGCGCAATGCGCGGCGCGGGATCGAGGGCACGGGCGCGATCATCCGCAGCGATTCCTTGAACGCCATCTCGGTCAGTTCGGGCTTGCCGAGATCGTCATAGGCGAGGTGGCGCCCCTCGCCGCCAGTGATCGCGGTCAGCTCGTCGCGCAGCCGGTCCTGCCATTCGGGGTTCTTCGCCAGCAGATAGACCAGCGAGGTCGCGCTCGAGGTGATGGTGTCGTGCGCTGCCATCATCAGGAAGTTCATGTGATCGACCACCGCCTCGGCATCCATCAGGCTGCCGTCCTCGAACTCGGCGGTGGCGAACTGGCTGAACATGTCCTGCCCGCCACCCTGCTCGCGGCGGCGCAGCGTCTCGCGGGTGAAATAGTCCACGAGAAAGGCGCGCCCATCGACGCCCTTCTTCATTTTCGTGAACGGTAGCGGGCGGCGAACCGGCGCGATCGAGGCCTGGACCATGTCGACGAAAGCCTGATTGATCCGGTCGGCCTCCTCGCCGAAAGGCAGGCCGATGAAGCTGTCCGCCGCGAGATCGAGCGTGAGCTGCTTGATCGCGGGGTAGAATTCCATATCGCCCGTGCCCCAATCCTCCATCCGCGAAGCGATGCCGCGGTTGAGGCTGTCGGCGTAATGGCGCATCGGGCCTGGCTTGAAGGCGATCGACAGCGCGCGGCGATCGGCGCGGTGATGGTCGAAATCGAGCAGCATCAGGCCGCCGGGAAACAGGCGGTGGAGCACCGGGCTCCAGCCCTGGTCGCTGGAGAAGATCTTGCCGCGGTCGAACAGCATCAGCTCGTTGGCCTCGGGGCCGATCAGCGCGACATGCCAGCCACCCATCGAGTGGACCTTGTAGACCGGGCCATAGGTCTCATACATCCGCTTCGCGAAGGCGTGCGGGTCGGAGAGCTGGGTGAAGGTGTGGCCGACCAGCGGGTAGCCCTTCTCGCCCGGAATATGGTCGAGCGATCCGCCGGGCAGCTTGTCGCGCCAGTCTTTCGGTGTGAACTCGGCAGACGGGTGGGACGCGAGGCTGGCCATAGGTTGCTCCTTGATACTTACCTCGGTGTAAGTAACCTTCCCGGCTAAATCCACCCAGACAATTCGCGCCGCAGGATCGTCTCGAGCATATCCAGCCCGGCATCCGAGGTGTTGAGGCAGGATAGCGCGGCGAAATGCTCGCCCCCCGCCTCGAGGAACTGCTCCTTGCCCTCCATCGCGAGTTCCTCGAGCGTCTCGAGGCAATCGGCGGAAAAGCCCGGTGCGGCGATGGCGATCCGCTTCGTGCCCGCGTGCGCCTCTTCCTCCAGCGTGGTGTCGGTGGCGGGTTCGAGCCATTTCGCACGACCAAAGCGCGACTGGAAGGTGGTGCGCAGCCGCAGCCCGGGCCGATCCAGCCGGGCTTCCAGCAACCGCGCGGTCTTCTGGCAGTGGCAATGATAGGGATCGCCCAGATGCAGCGTGCGCTCGGGCATGCCGTGGAAGCTCAGCAGCAGCAGTTCGGGCACGAAGTCGAGCGCGTCGATCTGGCGCCCGATATCCAGCGCCAGCGCGTCGATATAGGCGGGATCGTCGTGATAGGGTGGTAGCGTCCGCAGGCTGGGCTGCCAGCGCATCGCCTTGAGCGCATCGCTCGCCTTGTCGACCACCGTCGCCGTGGTCGCGCCCGAATATTGCGGATAGAGCGGCGCCAGCAGCACCCGTTCGCAGCCCGCCGCCATCATCGCGTCGAGCCGCTCGGGAATCGACGGCGCGCCGTAGCGCATCGCCCAGTCGACCCGCACGCCCCCGCTCATTCCCGCGCCCATCCGCGCCTGCATCGCCTCGGCCTGCTGGCGTGTAATCACCGCCAGCGGCGAGCCTTCATCGGTCCAGACCTTGGAATAGGCCGCGGCGCTTTTCTTGGGTCTTGTGGTGAGGATCAGCCCGCGCAGGATCGGTTGCCAGACCAGCGGCGGGATCTCGACCACCCTCCGGTCGGAGAGGAATTCGGCCAGATAGCGCTTCACCGATTTGGGATCGGGCGCTTCGGGCGTGCCGAGATTGACCAGCAGCACGCCGACCCCGCCCGAGCGGACGGGGGGATGGTCGTGCGGCAAGGTCTGGGGCTGCCAGGTCATAATCCCTCCGATAGCAGCGGCAGGCGGCGAAAGCGCACTCCCGTTGCAGCAAACAATGCATTGGCGATGGCGGGTGGCGCGACCGCCACACCGAGCTCGCCCGGATCGAACGGCTCGGCCTCGCTTTCGACCAGATCGAGCACGATTTCCGGCGCATCCGCAAGTGTGGGCAGGCCCAGATCGCCGAGCCGCGCGCCGACGGGCCGACCGCCGCGAAAACTCACGCTCGATCCCGTCGCCAGCGAGAGGCCGAACAGCAGCCCGCCCTCGATCTGCTGGCGGGCGATGTCGAGATTCACGATCCGGCCGATATCCGCCACCGCGGACAGCCGCGAGACACGCACTCCGCCCTCGCCCAATTGCGCCTGCGCCACGCAGGCGATCGATCCGCTGGCCGCGCCGAACTCCATCCGGATCAGCGCCAGCCCTTGCCGGCTGCCTTCGCCCCCGCCGTCCCATTCGCCCAGCTCGGTGGCGCGGCGCAACACTTCGGCCGAGCGCTCGTCGTGGCCGAGCATCGTCATCCGGTAGAGAAAAGGGTCGCGCATGGCCTCGCGCGCGAGCTCGTCGACGAAGCTTTCGGTCGCAAAGCCGGTGTAGACCGCCGAATTGCCGCGCAGCAGCCCCGTGGGCAGGTCGAGCGGGACGGGGACATGATCGACCGCGACATTGCCGATGGCGTAGGGCGGCACCGCGCCTTCGCAGGCCAGCGGATCGGGCGCGCCCTCGGCACGCTCGATCGCCGCTTCGGGCGTGGCGTTGGCGAACAGCCGTTCGCCGAATTCGCGAACGGTGGCGGGCATGGCAAGCCGTGCCCGCCAGGCAATCGGAGTCCGCTCCTCGCCCGGCGAGAGCTGGGCCGTAAGCACCAGCGCAACCGGCGTGCGAGGCGGCAGGGCCTTGAACTCCTCCGACCGAGGCCAGGTGAGCTGGACCGGCTTGCCGACCTCCTTCGCAATCTGCGCGATCTCGATCGCGTGCTGCTTTTCCAGCCGCGCATCGAAGCTGCCACCCGCGCCGAGCAGGTAGAGGACCACATCGCTTGTCGACAGGCCCGCCGCCTGGGCCGCGGCTTCGCGCGTAGCCTCGGGCGCCTGCGAGGCGATCCACAGTTCCAGCCTGCCATCGGCAAACCGCGCGGTGGCGCTGGCGGTCTCGATCGTTGCGTGCACCGCCGGCGCAAAATCGTAGCGCTGGACGAGATCGGGCCCGGTCAGCGTCGCATCCGGATCTCCGAAGCTCGCAATCCTCACGGCATCGCCGGTGCGGACACCCTGGTCCAGTGCTTCCTCGATTGCCTCGCTGTCGACCCCGCCCGGACCGCCGAAGCGCAGCGCCAGCCGGTCGAGCGCGCTCTCCGCGCGCCACCAACTGTCCGCCACCGCCGCGATCCAGCGTTTTGCCTTCACCAGTGCGACCAGCCCCATGCCGGCAGCATCCGCCTCGTCGAACCCGACGAGTTCGGGCAGGCCCACCGGCCCGTGCCGGATGGAGGCATAGACCATGCCCGGCAGGCGGATATCGGCAGCGAACAGATAGGTGCCATCGACCTTGGCGGGTAGGTCGAGCCGCGGGAACTCGCCCGCTCCGGGAATCCCGCCCGCCAGCGGGCGCTCACCCGCAGGCTGGGGCCGCAGCGGCGGCGGGTCGGGCGGGGTCATAAGAGCGGCTTCCTCAGCCAGCTCGCCGAACCGCAGGCGTTTCTCGCCGTGGAGGATGAAGCCGTTCTCGGCCTCGCATTCCTCCCATGCGACGCCCCAGCGCTCGGCAGCGGCCATGGCGAGCATGGCGCGCGCCGCTGCGCCGGCTGCGCGGCAATCGGCCTCATAGGCGGTCAGGGTCGATCCCTCGGCGGTTGCGGCGAAATTTTTCGCCCGCGCGAAACGCTCGGCAAGATAGCTCTCCGGTTCGTCCGCCAGATCGGGCAGCACCGACCATAGAGGCGCCCATTTGGCGGCCAGCGGAACATTGGCCTGCGCACCGGTGGGAGGGACGGTGGCGACCGCGATCTGCCCCCAGGCGGCGCCGATTTCCTGCGCCACGATCTGCGGAAGCACGGTGGTGACCCCCTGCCCCATCTCGAGCTGGGGCACCGCCACCGTCACCACCCCGTCGGCGGCGACCGTCAGCCAGGCACCGAACAGATGCTCGCCCGCACCGGTCTGCAGGGAGGGCGCATAGCGGCGCGGCCAGGCCCACCACGCCACGAGCAAACCCCCGCCCACCGCCGCTCCGGTGAGCAGCTGGCGGCGCGAGAGCGGGACTGCGTTCAGGCGGTCTCTGATAGCCAAGTTGCGAGCTTTGCGGCGATGGCGCGGAACGGTTCGGCAATCGCATCGTCGCCGGCCGCAGGCGGCAGGCCGGCATCGCTGCCCTGGCGGATCGCGAGATCGAGCGGGATGCGCCCGAGGAAGGGCAGTTCGAGCCGCTGCGCCGCGTCCTCGACCCCGCCGGCGCCGAAGGGATCGGAGATCTCGCCGCAATGCGGGCAGGCATAGCCGGACATGTTCTCGACCAGCCCGATCACGGGCACGCCGGCCTGGTCGAACAATTGCCCGGCGCGCGCGGCATCGATCAGCGCGAGGTCCTGAGGGGTGGAGACCAGCACCGCGCCCGCGGGCTTGAACTTCTGCAGCATGGTCAGTTGGACATCGCCGGTGCCCGGCGGCAGATCGACCAGCAGCAGCTCGGCATCGCCCCAATGCGCGTCGATCAGCTGGGAGAGCGCATTGCCCGCCATCGGTCCGCGCCAGGCGATTGCCTGCCCCGGCTTGACCAGATGGCCTACCGATAACACCGGCACCCCGACCGCGCTTGCGACCGGGACGAGCTTGTCGTCGCGCGCTTCGGGGCGCTCGCCCTGATTGCCCATGATCATCGGTTGCGAGGGCCCATAGATATCGGCATCGACCAGCCCGACCTTGTGGCCCATGCGGTGGAGCGCGATGGCGAGATTGGCGGTCAGCGTGGACTTGCCCACCCCGCCCTTGCCCGAACCGACCGCGACGATCCGGCGCGGCTTGCGCTCGGCGGTAAGGATGACGCGAACATCGTCCACTTCGGCGGCGGCGCCGACCCCCTCGCGCACCGCGGCTTCCATTTCTTCGCGTTCTCGAGGGTCGAGACCGGCGACGTCGAGCACCGCCGTCGCCCGCCCGTCCTTCACCGTAGCCGAGGTCACGCGCTTGGCGATCGGGTCGGGGAGCGCAGCGGTTAATACATTATCGGCCATGCTCCGCGCCGTGTAGCATCAAAAAGCGCGCGACAACCCCTGTTTTTCCCGCAGAACAACCCTATAGATACTGCATGCGAATATTGGACGGTTTTGGAAAACGTATCGGGCTGGCCATGGCTGGCGGTCGCAACCCCTGGGGCAAGGGCCCAGGCAAGGGTTCCGGCGATAGTGGCGACGAGAGCGCCGGCGATGGTGGCGATGAGCCGGCATCGGGTGATTCGGACAACAAGCCCGGCGACAAGGCGAAGGGACCCAAGAACCCCTGGCTTCCGCCCGGCTCCACCGGCAGCGGACCGCGCCGTTCCGCCAATATCGAGGATATCTTCAAGAACCGCGGGCCTGAAGGTCCGCGCCGCACCGGCGGGCCCGGCGGGCCCAACTTCCGCCTGCCGCAACGCCCCGGCGGCGGCAGCTGGCTGCCCTTCGCCATCATCGGCCTGGTCGCGATCGTGGTGCTGTCGAGCAGCGTCCATCTGGTCGAGGCGCAGGAAAAGGCCGTGGTCAAGACCCTGGGCAATTACACCCGCACGCTGGATCCCGGACTCAACTTCACCGCGCCCTTCCCGATCGAGAGCGTCGATATCGAAGACGTCCAGGGCGTTCGCGCTCTGCGCATCCCCGGCTCGAGCGAAAGCGCCAAGCTCATCCTGACGGGCGACCAGAACCTCGTCGATCTGAGCTACATCGTGCGCTGGAACATCAAGAGCCTGGAGAATTTCAAATTCTCGCTGGTCGAACCGATCGAGACGGTGGGCGAAGTGGCCGAGGCCGCGATGCGCGCCGAAGTCGCAGAGAAGACGCTCGACGAGACCTTTTCGGGTCAGGGGCGTGCCGAGATCGAACTGGACGTACGCCAGCGGATGCAGATCGCGCTCGACGCCTATAATTCGGGCATCCAGGTGCTCGGTGTCGAAATCGACAAGGCCGATCCTCCCGCCGAAGTGGTCGACGCATTCCGCGATGTTTCGGTCGCGGAGCAGAACGCCGACGCCTCGCGCAACCAGGCCCGCGGTTACGCCCAGCAGGTCCTCGCGCAGGCGCAGGGCGAGGCCGAGGCTTTCGACGAGGTCTACGAGGAATACCGCCTCGCTCCCGAAGTGACTCGCCGCCGGCTCTATTACGAAACCATGGAGCGGGTGCTCAGCCAGACCGATACGACCGTGGTCGAGAACGAAGGCGTCACCACCTATCTGCCGCTGCCCGAAGTGCGCCGCCGCAGCAACACCGCTGCGCCCACAGCGGCCGCACCGGCGCAGCCCGCCCAGCCGCAGGGAGAGAGCCAGTGACCGTGAACAATATCTGGGAAAACTATTGCGGCCTGGTGATCGCACTGGCCGTGTTGATCGTGCTGTTCTTCACCAGCGTCTATATCGTGCCCGAGGAAGAGCAGGCGGTGGTGATCCGCACCGGCGAGCCGATCGGTGTGGTCAACACCCCGGACGGCGAGACCAACGCCGGGCTCTATTTCAAGGTGCCCTTTATCGATTCGGTTCGTCGCGTCGAAAAGCGCGTTCTCGATCTCGAGATGTCCGACGAGGAAGTGCTGTCGAACGATCAGCAACGCCTGCTGGTCAATGCCTATGCGCGGTTCCGGATTTTCGACCCGGTTCGCATGGTCGAACGCGCCGGCACCACCGAGGGCGTGCGCCTTGCGCTCGAACCGATCCTCAATTCGGTGCTTCGCCAGGAACTCGGCCGCCGCACCTTCCAGAACATGCTGACCGCCGAGCGTGGCAGTGCCCTGGCGAATGTGCGTGCCAATCTCGACCGCCAGGCCCGCCAATACGGGGCCGAGGTGATCGACGTGAAGATCAAGCGCACCGACCTGCCCGATGGCGCGCCGCTCAATTCGGCCTTCCGTCGGATGGAATCGGATCGCGAACGCGAAGCGCGCACGATCCGCGCGCAGGGCGAGCGCGATGCGCGCATCATCCGCGCCGAGGCGGATGCAGATTCGGCGCGGATCTACGCCGACAGCTTCGGCAAGGATCCGTCGTTCTACGATTTCTACCGCGCCATGCAGAGCTACGACACCACCTTCTCCGCCCAGAACGGCAACCAGAGCAGCATCATCCTGTCTCCCGACAACGAGTATCTCCGGCAGTTCCGCGGACAGCGTTGATCGTTCGTCGAGCGGAACCATTGGCGTTCAATGGCGGTTCAGCGAATACCGGTTGAAACGAGCCGAGCCCCTATAAAGGCGCCTGCCAGCACCGGCCATCCGGCAGCTGGCGCGCCTCATGCAAAGGAACGAGAGGACGTGAAACCAGTGCGATATGCCTATGGATTGACGAGTGTGTTGTTGGTCGGCGGTGCCGCCGTGTCGCTGGCGACCGGCTACCCTGCGGGTGCCCAGGTGGCGCAGAACGACGACATGCAGATCTCGCGGGCGGTACCGCGCGCCGGCGCGCCCGAAAGCTTCGCCGACCTGACCGCCCAGTTGCAGCCGGCGGTGGTCAATATTTCCACCCGGCAGCGGGTCGAGGTGCGCAGTTCCAACCCGTTCAGCGGTACGCCCTTCGAAGGCCTGTTCAACCGACGCCAGGGCCAGCAGGAAGAAGAGCCCCAGTTCCGCGAAGGCCAGTCGCTGGGTTCGGGCTTCTTCATCTCGGCCGATGGCTATGTGGTGACCAACAACCATGTCGTCAGCAATGCCGGCCGGGGCACCGTGGAAGAAATCACCGTCACCATGCCCGACGGCACCGAATACGAGGCCGAACTGGTCGGCACCGATGTCGAATCCGACCTCGCAGTGCTCAAGGTCAGTCGCAGCGATCCCTTCCCCTTCGTGCGCTTCGGCGATTCCAGCCAGTCGCGACCGGGCGACTGGGTTGTCGCGATCGGCAATCCCTTCGGGCTGGGCGGCACAGTCACCAGCGGCATCGTCTCGGCGGTGCTCCGCAACACCGGAATGGGCGGCGCCTACGATCGCTACATCCAGACCGACGCCGCCATCAACCGCGGCAATTCGGGCGGTCCGCTGTTCGACATGCAGGGCAATGTGATCGGCATCAACAATGCGATCTACTCGCCCACCGGTGGCAGCGTCGGGATCGGCTTTGCCATCCCGGCGGAAATCGCCGCGCCGATCGTCGAACAATTGCGCCGCGGCGAAGCGATCGAACGCGGCTATCTCGGGATCAGCATCCAGCCGGTGACCGACGACCTCGCCGCTTCGCTCGGCATCGAGCGCAATCGCGGCGAAATCGTCCAGTCGGTCCAGGCGGGCGAAGGCGCCGAGAAGGCTGGGATCCGTCCCGGCGACATCGTCATCAGCGTCGACGGCGAGCCGGTCACGCCCGAACAGTCGCTGTCCTTCCTGGTCGCCAATATCGCGCCCGGCGAGACGATCCCGGTCGAGCTGATCCGCAATGGCAAGCGCGAGCGGGTCAATGTCTCCGTCGGTCGCCGGCCGAGCGCGGAAGAGCTGGCCCGCCAGCAGATGTTCGATCCCGAAGCCGAAGAGGAAGAGATGCTCGAAAGCCCGGACGACGGGCTGATCGAGCAGCGTCTCGGCGTCCAGGTCGTACCGCTCAATCCGCAGATCGCCCGCCAGCTCGGCGCCTCTGCGGATACGCAGGGCCTGGCCGTGGGCGCGGTCGATTCCAATTCGGACGCGGCGCGCAAGGGTCTCCAGCGCGGCGACATCATCCTGAGCGCGAATTATCGCGAGGTGGCGGATATCGCCGGGCTCGAAGCCGTGATCGCCCAAGCCGATGCCGAGGAGCGCAACGCATTGCTGCTGCGCGTGCAGCGGCGCGGACGCCCACCGACCTACCTGCCGGTTCGTTTGCGCTGACCGCAGCGGGCCGAACCTCCCGCGTGGAGGCTATCGGGTGAATTGAAAGGGGAGTGCCACCACGAGGTGGCGCTCCCCCTTTTCGTTGGGATCAGTATTCGACCGGCGGCAGGCTCTGCGGGCGAGGCTGGCGCTGCTGCTGCCGCGGTGGTGGCGGCGGTTCCGCGCCCTCGCCCGTAGCGCGGCGGAGGAAATCATCGCTCGCCGCCGGCGGGGCCTCGGGAGCGGGCTCGCCCGAGCCGGGTTGCCCGCCCGGGCGGCGCGGCGGCTGGCGCGGCCGGTCGCCCTCGCCCGCACCCGGACCCACGCCCGGCTGTTCGGGATAGGGGAAGTAATCGTCGCCTTCGTCCTGCGGCCGTCCCGGCTCGATCAGATTGCCCTGCTCGTCGATGAAATAATAATCGTCGGGATCGCCGAACATCTGCTCGTCGTCGGGCTCGAGTTGCCACTCGGGAAGTTGCAGATCGGTGTCGAACTCCTCGACCGGGCGATCCTTGACCGCGTAGCGCATATAGGCGGCGAAGGCCTGCGCCGGCGCGCGTCCGCCCTGCAGGCTGGCGACGCGGGCATTGTCGTCGCGCCCCATCCACACCCCGGTGGTGATGCCGCTCGAGAAGCCGACGAAATAGCCGTCCTTGTTGGAATTGGTGGTGCCGGTCTTGCCCGCCACCGGACGCCCGATCTGCGCCGCGCGGCCAGTGCCGGTGTTGACCGCGGTCTGCAGCAGGTCGGTAATCCCCGCGGCGACATGGTCGGGCACCAGCTGCACCTCGCGCGCGCGTTCGTGCTGATAGAGCAGTTCACCGTCGCCAGTGGTCACCTTGAGAATGCCGTAGGGCTCGACCGACTGACCGCCCGCCGCCACGGCGGCGAAGGCGCGGGTCATGTCGATCAGCCGCACCTCGGAAGAGCCCAGCACCATCGAGGGATAGGTCGAGACCGGCGTGGTGATGCCAAAGCGCCGCGCCATGCTGGCAACCGTGCCGAAGCCGACTTCGTTGCCGAGCTGCGCGGCGACCGTGTTCTTCGAATAAGCGAAGGCGGTGCGCAGGTCGATCGGCCCGGCATAACTGCCGCCCGAATTGCGCGGGCTCCAGCCATCGATCGTCACCGGCCCGTCGACCACCCGGTCTTCGGGCGTATAACCCGCCTCGAGCGCGGCGAGATAGACGAACAGCTTCCACGACGAACCGGGCTGGCGCATCGCATCGGTGGCGCGGTTGTAATTGGTCTGGACGTAGTCGGTCCCGCCAACCAGCGCGAGCACCGCCCCGTCGCGATCGAGGCTGACCAGCGCGCCCTGCGCACCCTCGGGGGTGTTGGCCTTGATCGAGGCGGTGGCGGCGCGCTGCATCCCGGTGTCGAGCGTGGTCCAGACCTCGATCGGTTCGAAGGTCTCGGGCAGCAGCAGATCGAGCTGGGGCAGCGCCCAGTCGGTGAAATAGCGCACCGAATTCTGCCCGGTTTCCTCTTTCAGATTGACCGCCGAGACATCGACCGAGGCCTGGCTGGCGCTGATCCGGCCCTGCTCGCGCATCAGCCGCAGCACCACGCTGGCGCGGGCCACGGCGGCGTTGACGTCGGCGGTCGGGGAATAGCGGCTGGGTGCCTTGACCAGCCCGGCGATGATCGCCGCTTCGGCGGTCGAGAGTTCGGTCGCGGGATGACTGAAGAACTTGCGCGAAGCCGAATCCACGCCATAGGCGCCGCCGCCGAAATAGACCTTGTTGAGATAGAGTTCGAGGATCTGTTCCTTGCTGAACTTGGTCTCCAGCGCCAGCGCCAGCACGCCTTCGCGCAGCTTGCGATCGATGGTGCGGTTGGAATTGAGAAACACGTTGCGCGCGAGCTGCTGGGTGATGGTCGAGGTCGCCGCGACGCGCCCGTCGCCGGTCGCCGCTACCCAGAGCGCGCGTGCCAGGCCGATTGGATCGACCCCGAAATGCGACTGGAAGCGCCGGTCCTCGACCGAGATCATCGCATCCTTCATGACTTGCGGGATTTCTTCCGCGCTCAGCCACTGGCCATAGCTCGGCCCGAGCTCGACGATCTCGCTGCCGTCGCGCGCGCGCACCACGATGGTCTGCCCGACCTGCGTCGCCTGAAGCTGATAGAAGGAAGGCAGCGAACGCGCCGCAAAGGCCACCGCCAGCCCGACGAACAGCAGGCCCAGCAGCGCCAGCGCCAGACCCCAGAGGATCAGCCGGCGCAGCCACAGCCGCCAGCCGCGGCGCCCACGCTGTTCACTGGCGCTGCGTTTGCCAGCCTGGGCCTTGCCCGCGCTGCGGCGGCTGCCCCGCTGGTTGATATCGTTCTGTTTGCGTCCCGCCAATTCACGTCACCCGATCACTGATGCGGGGGTTGCATAGGGCAGTTGTAACCATGCGTGAACGGGGAACCGCCGCGCCATCCCCCGGCGCTGCTGCAGCAGGTCAGGCCGCGTCGTCCTCGGGCTCGAAATCGAGCGCCGCGCTGTTGATGCAATAGCGCAGGCCGGTCTCTCCCGGTCCGTCCGGGAAAACATGGCCCAGATGCCCTTCGCATTTCGAACAGACCACTTCGGTGCGCACCATGCCCATGCTGACATCGCGGTTCTCATCGACGACATCTTCGTCGGCCGGCGCGGTAAAGCTGGGCCAGCCCGAGCCGCTGTCGTATTTGTGCGTGCTGTCGAAGACGCGCTGCCCGCAGGCCGCGCAGAGATATTCGCCCGCCTGCTTGTTCTTGTCGTATTTGCCGGTGAAGGCCCGTTCGGTGCCGCCTTCGCGCAGCACATGATATTGTTCGGGGGTCAGCTTCTCGCGCCATTGCGCATCGGGGATTGCGAGCTTGTCGGTCATAGGGGGTCTCCTTCACGCCCGATATGGTGAGGAAGCCTGCAAGTTCCACTCAAACATCGACCAGCGCGTAATGCGCCGGGGGATGGATGCCTTCCATCTTCTCGTTGAGCAGCGGGCGGAAGCTGGGGCGGCTCTTGACCACCGAATACCAGCCGCGCGTCTGTTCGTGACCCGACCAGTCGATCCCGCCGAGATAATCCGCCACCGAAAGCTGCGCCGCCGCGGCGAGATCGGCGAGGCTCATGGTCGAACCCGCGATCCAGCTGCGCGTGTCGACCAGCCAGTCGATATAGTCGAGATGGCCGTGCGCCAGCTTCATCGCCTCGCGCAGCACCCGTCCGTCGGGGGGCTGGCGCAGCACCAGTCGCTTGTGGACCTTTTCGTGGAACAGCGGTCCGATCACGTCGCCGAAGAAATTTTCGTCCATCAGCGCGATCAGCCGGCGGATTTCGGCTCGGTAGATCGCGGTTCCGCCGAGCAGCGGGCTGCGCTCCACCGTCTCGTCGAGATATTCGCAGATCGCGCGGCTGTCGCTGATCGCGAGATTGCGCGCCGGATCGTGGAGCACGGGAACGCGCCCCGCGGCGTTGAGCGCCAGCAGCTCGTCGCTCGCCTCCCAGGGCAGCTGGCGGACGAGCTCGTAGGCGACGCTCTTCTCCCCCAGCACGAGGCGAACCTTGCGGCTGAAGGGACACAGAGGGAATTGGTGCAATTGCCACATGGTGGGGGAAGTCCATGGAGCATGGGGCGGGCGAATGCCAGCCTTGCTGGCGCAACTTTACGCTGCGGATCAGCGCGTTGGCGAGCGGATTTCGGGAGGCATCGCGGTTTCGAGCTGTTCGGCCATGTCGCGCAGCGCCGGAAGCAGCGCAGCGAGACTGCCCGAGAGACCCGCCATACTGTCCATGGCCTGCGGCAGGCGGTCCTGGATGGTCCGGGAAAGATCGTCGCTGCGCGGCGCCATCCGGCGCAGGGTCAGGTCGGGATCGACGCGACCCGCGGGCTCGCCCGCCGCCTCGGCGAGCGGCTCCACGATCGGAGCGAGCGGAATGTCGAGCACGATTTCGGCCAGCGCCGCGAGCGTGGCAGCAAGCTGCGCATGGCGCACGGGATCGGACAGGCTCTGCGCCATGCGATCGAGCGCCTCGGTCTCTTCGACCGGCGCGTAGTCAACATCCTGCGCGAGCGCGGGCGCAGCGAGGCAGGCGAGCGGGACCGCGGTGGTGGCGAGGATGATGCGACGCATGCGAATCGTAACCTTTTCAGAAGAATGTGAAGGGTGTTTTGCCGCCCGGGCCCTGAACCCTCGCTGACGCCCCGCTGCCCCGTCGCTGACCGCGCTAGAGACCCGAAGCCTCGAGCAGCATAAGGCAGGGCGGCATGGCGCGGTCGAGCGCGCCTTCTTCCCGTGCCAGCCGCCCCGCTTCTGCGGACAGCAAACGCGCCACGCCGTCGCGATCAAGCCCGGTCTCGTCGATCAACCGGGCGGCGGTCCGCACGAAGAACTCGCGGCCGCGCTCGCCCAGCGCCGGATATTCCAGCGCCCCGGCATCGCCGGTTGACTGCGCCTGGGCCTGCGCCACCAGCGCAAAGGCGGCGGCGCAGCGCACCCCGCTCTGCTGTTCGAGCGAGAGCGCCGGAGCAGGGCCCGGTGTCGGTGCTGGAGCTTGAGCTTGAGCCGTTGCGGACTGAAGCGCGAGCAGGAGCGTTGCGGAAAGGAGAGCTGTCATGCGACCGGTGGTAGCCGCCGCAGCCTGAACCGCAAGCTACCGGCTTGCGAGCGCGGCCCCCCTCGCCTAGGCCTCGGCGCGACCGACCACTGGAGAACCCCCCTATGAAGACCCGCGCCGCCGTCGCTTTCGAAGCCAAGCAGCCGCTCGAAGTGGTCGAACTCGACCTGGAGGGGCCCAAGGCGGGCGAGGTGTTGGTCGAAATCAAGGCGAGCGGGATCTGCCACACCGATGCCTACACGCTCGACGGCCTGGATTCCGAAGGGCTGTTTCCCTCGATCCTCGGCCACGAAGGCGCCGGGATCGTCCGCGAGGTCGGCGCCGGGGTGACCAGCGTCAAGGAAGGCGATCACGTCATCCCCCTCTACACCCCCGAATGCCGCCAGTGCAAAATGTGCCTCTCGGGCAAGACCAATCTGTGCAGCGCGATCCGCGAGACGCAGGGCAAGGGACTGATGCCCGACGGGACCAGCCGCTTTTCCTACAAGGGGCAGACCATCCATCACTACATGGGTTGCTCGACCTTCTCGAACTTCACCGTGCTGCCCGAGATCGCGGTGGCCAAGATCCGCGACGACGCGCCGTTCCACACCAGCTGCTACATCGGCTGCGGGGTCACCACCGGCGTGGGCGCGGTGGTCAACACCGCCGATGTCCGCCCGGGCGACAATGTCGTGGTGTTCGGGCTGGGCGGGATCGGGCTCAACGTTATCCAGGGCGCACGGATGGCCGGCGCGGACCGGATCGTCGGGGTCGACATCAATTCCGACAAGAAGACCTATGGCGAACATTTCGGGATGACCGATTTCGTCAATCCCAAGGAAGTCGGCGATGTCGTCGCGCATCTGATCGCAATGCTCGATGGCGGCGCAGATTACAGCTTCGACTGCACCGGCAATACCGATGTCATGCGCCAGGCATTGGAATGCTGCCACAAGGGCTGGGGCACCAGCATCATCATCGGCGTGGCCGAAGCGGGGAAGACCATCGAGACCCGCCCGTTCCAGCTCGTCACCGGGCGCAACTGGCGCGGCAGCGCCTTCGGCGGGGCCAAGGGCCGCACCGATGTGCCCAAGATCGTCGACTGGTACATGGATGGCAAGATCCAGATCGATCCGATGATCACCCATGTCCTAAAGCTCGACGAGATCAACAAGGGCTTCGACCTCATGCATGCGGGGACAAGCATCCGCAGCGTGGTGGTCTACGACTGAGCCCGCCCCCTTCACCAACGACACGACAACAAACCAGGAGAGACGACACATGTTCAGCCACGTCATGCTCGGCGCCGACGATATCGACGCTTCGAAGAAATTCTACGACGCCTGCTTCGCCGCTCTTGGCGGCAAGGAAGGCAAGCTCGACCCCAAGGGCCGGGTGATGTATTTCCACAATGGCGGGATCTTCCTGCTGTCCAAGCCGATCGACGGCGGCAAGGCCTGCGGTGCCAATGGCGGCACGATCGGCTTCGCGGTCGAAAGCGAGGAACAGGGTCATGCCTGGCACGCCGCGGGCGTCGCCAATGGCGGCACCGCGATCGAGGATCCGCCGGGCATCCGCGAGAGCGAGATCGGCAATATGTATCTGGCCTATTTGCGCGATCCGGCGGGCAACAAGGTCTGCGTCATGAAGCGCATGGGCTGATGAATCAGAAAACCGACGATACTGCACTCGAGACGGTCTCCGAGGCCAAAGCATTCGGCGGGGTGCAGGGGGTTTACTCCCATGCCTCCGCCGAAACCGGCACCGAGATGACCTTCGCGGTCTATCTTCCTCCGCAGGCCGAGAGCCTTGCGGAGGGGGAGACGCTGCCGGTGCTGTACTATCTCTCGGGGCTGACCTGCACCCACGCTAATGTCACCGAGAAGGGCGAATACCGCGCGGCCTGCGCCGAGCAGGGCATCGTCTTCGTCGCGCCCGACACCTCGCCGCGCGGCGAGGATGTGCCCGATGGCGATGGCGAATACGACTTCGGCCTCGGTGCGGGCTTCTATGTCGATGCGACGCAGGCACCCTATGACGAACACTATCGGATGCGCGCCTATGTCGAGCGCGAACTGCCCGCGCTGGTGGAGGCGAATTTCCCCGGCGACCCTGCACGGCAATCGATCATGGGTCATTCGATGGGCGGCCACGGCGCGCTTACCGTGGGTCTGCGCAACCCCGACCGCTTCCGCTCGATCAGCGCCTTCAGCCCGATCGTCGCGCCGGGCCAAGTGCCCTGGGGCGAGAAGGCGCTGGGTCGCTATCTCGGCGAGGATCGCAAGACGTGGCGCGAATATGATGCGGTTGCGCTGATCGAGGATGGCGCGCGCGCCGAGCATCTGCTGGTCGACCAGGGCATGGCCGACGATTTCCTCGTCGAACAGCTCCAGACACACCGGCTGGCAGAGGCCTGCAAGGCGGCGGGAATGGAACCGACGATCCGCCTGCAGGAGGGCTACGACCACTCTTATTTCTTCATCTCGACCTTCATGGCCGAGCATGTCCGCTGGCATTCGGAGCGCTTGAAGGCCTAGTTGGCGCTCATTTGCCCAGCGCTCTCATTTGAACGCACAGCGCGCGGCGGAGCCGGTCACCACCGCCATCGCCTCGGGGTCGTTCCATTCGCGGACATGGGAGACGAGACGAGCGACGGTCAGCCTACTGTCCGTGTCGCGCACCGCACTGGCGAACCGCGAAATCCGCCGGATCTGTCCAATGGAGAGTTCCTCGGCCCAGATATCGGCCATGCAGGTGGCGATCCGGAGCGGCACCCCGGCCTCGGCCAGCCCCGCCTCGACTCGCTGCTCGGCCACCGTCGCGCAGGCGGCGGCCAGCGGGAGCAGCGCACAACTGGCGACGAGGGCACGGGTTCTGGATGGCATCGCGGTTCCTTTGCTGCAGCCTGATCCACACCAACGCTGAGGCTCGGCGATCGGTTCTCCGGAATCCATGCGCTGCGGCAAAGTCGGGTAGTGGCGAACCGTCCGGGATCTCGTGCTTGGGCGACCAAGTAATTGCAACCACCTGCATGCATCATCACATTTCTCTTGCAATCGCCGCAACCGGGTTCATTTCCGTTGTCTTGGGGTTCAAACAGGGGATAGAACCGTGAACACATTGCTCAGAATGGCGGCGCCCGCCGCATTGCTCTTCGTCGCAACGCCGGCCTATTCGGTCGGCATTCAGGACTTCGATCTGGTCAACGCGACCGGCTATACGATCGCCGAGGTCTATGTCGCCCCTACTTCCAGCAACAACTGGGAAGAAGATGTCATGGGCCGCGACCTGCTCGAGAACGGCGAAACGGTGAGTATCGAATTCGCGCCACGGCAGAAGGAATGCAATTACGATATCAAGGTCGTTTGGGACGACGGCGACGAAGCTTTCTGGAAGGGCTTCGATCTGTGCACCGTTTCTCGAGTTACGCTGCATTGGGACAATGGCCGGGCTTGGGCGGAATACGAATAGGCGCGACATCACATGCCCGGGATCAAATGCCCGGGGGATAATTGCCTAACGGCTCGCCGAATTGCGACTATTGTCTTTCCGCTTTATCGATCGCGTTCGAAATTCGATTGGGGGACGCCGATGTCGAGAATGGTCTGGGTCCTACCCTGTCTGGTCCTCGCAGCCTCGCCGGCAAGCGCCGAGCCTGCACCGGCGACCCCCGTCCATCTTCCTGCCAAAGAGGCGCAGCCCGAGGAGACTGCGCAGGGCTCCGGGCAAGTCATCATCGTCCAGGGGGAGACCGAACGCCGAGAGGTCATAGTCGGCTCGAGGGTTCCGACGCGACAGCTTATCCAGGACGGACCGATCGCGACCAGCACCGGCGTGGCCGGTCTGGTGCCGGGATCGGGAATGGACCCTTTCGTGGGCGGAACGCGGACGTTGCGGACGAAGGGCTGTGTCAGCTCGGTCGAAGCCATCCGCAAACCGGTCGCCTGCCTGATCGTCCGCGCCGACGAGGCGCTGGCGGACGGCGATCCCGAACTGGGCGCGGGCCTGCTGCGTACGATAATCGACGACGACAGCTTCAATGCGCAAGAGCGGTTGGCCGCGGCACAGCGGCTTTATGCCATCGGAGACCATGTCCAGGATGTCGATCTGCGCGAACAGGCGCTGGCCCAGATGCTCGAAACCGGACTGCTGGCCGAGCGTGACGCCATTGCCGCCCACCGCAGCCTGGCCGCGATCGCAATCGCCAGAAGCGAGCCTGCCCTCGCCATCGCCCGGCTTGCCGGCCTGTTGCGCATCACCCCGGGCAGGGCACAGGACTGGGTTAATCTGGCGGTCCTGCAACGGGCGGCAGGCGAACCCGCAAGCCGCGCGTCGATGCAACGGGCAATCGAATTGCAGCTGGCTTCGGGCCGCCCGGTCGCTCCCGGCTGGCAGAGCTTCGTCGACAATTGACCACCCGCATCGCCACCTGCCGCTGCAGCGATCTCACGGCCAATTGCGCGGGCGAACCGGTGCGCGTTTCAGTGTGTCATTGCCTCGATTGCCAGCGACGCAGCGGAAGCGCCTTCGCCTTCCAGGCGCGCTGGCCCGAGGCGCAGGTCGCGATCTCGGGGGCGTGGAGCGAATGGTCGCACACCGGGGAAACCGGCAACCGCGCCATTTTCCGCTTCTGCCCGCGCTGCGGCGTGACGATCGCCTACACCAGCGAGGGTCTGCCGGGGCTGATCGCTATCCCGGTCGGCACCCTTGCAGACCCGTCATTTCCGTCGCCGGAATATTCGGTCTGGGAAGGGCGCAAACATCGCTGGGTTGCGGTGATCGGCGACGGGATCGACCATTTCGACTAGCCGGGCTCCTGCGCCCCCGCCCGCCAAAGCTTCGTCGCGCTTTGGTTCGCCAGGCCTCAGGCCTTGCGCCCAAGATAGATCAGATTGAAGGCCGGTTTGTCGCGATAGGGGGTGTCAAATTCGACGCGCTCGACCCGTACCTCGGTGAAGCACTGGCGCATCGCCTCGAGGAACACCGGATCCTCGGCATCGGTCGACCACAGCGCGAAAATGCCCGCGGGCGCGAGCCGGCCGCTCACCGCCTCCAGCGCCTCGACGCTGTAGAAATCGACACTCGCCGGATCGATGAAATGGGTGGTCGAATGGTCGATGTCGATCAGGATCGCATCGTGCAGGCGGTCGGGTTGGTCGGGAAAGAAGCCCGTCGCTGACCGCGCAAGCTCGAAGAAGTCCCCCTGTACCAGTTCGCAGCGCGGGTCGCCGGCGATGGCCTCGCCCAGCGGGAGCAGATGCTCGCGGTGCCATTCGATCACTTCGGAAATGAGTTCGACCACGCTCAGCGCGCCGACCCGCGGGTCGCGCAAGGCGGCTTCGGCGGTGTAGCCTAGGCCCAGCCCCCCGATCACGACATCGAGCCGCTTGCCCTGCGTCATCGGCAAGGCGAGCTCGGCCAGCGCGATCTCGCCTTCGACGAAGCGGCTCGACATCAGATAGCCGTCGTTTAGCTTGATCCCCCAGATGTCCTCGCCCTCCGCGCTCAACCGGCGGCGACGCAGCGACAGCTCCCCGATCGGGGTCTGGCGAAAGGCGATTTCCTCGAACAGCAGCATGGCAAGTTGTTAGAAGGGAATCCTCCCTGCCGCCAGTTCCTTGCGCGCGCAGCTGACCGACTGGCAGCGACCTCCGTCAGCTCCCGCCGCTCACCTCGAAAACCGCGTATTCGGCCCGCCAGTTGGCGCCAGCCGGGCCCAGTTCGCGGGCATCGGTGAAAAACCAGCGACGTTCGATCGCCAGCTCCAGCTCCTGCGCGAGCGCCTCGAAATCATGGACCGTCACATGATGGATGTTCTGCGTCGCGTACCAGCTCACCGGCAGGTGGCGCGTCACCGGCATCCGGCCGTGGCGCAGCAGCGCCCAGCGCATCCGCCAATAGGCAAAATTGGGAAAGCTGACGAAGGCGCGGCGCCCCGCGCGGACCAGTTCGGACAGCATCAGATCGGGCCGCTCGGCGGTTTGCAGCGTCTGACTGAGCACGGCGTAATCGAAGCCGCGATCGGGATAATCGACCAGATCGCGGTCGGCATCGCCCTGCACCACGCTGAGCCCGCGCGCGACGCAGGTCTCCACCAGCGCGCCGTCGATCTCGATCCCGCGGACATCGCAGCCCTTGCCCAGCAGCGCGGCCATCAGCGCACCGTCGCCGCAGCCGACGTCGAGCACGCGGGTGCCGGGTTCGATATGCGCGGCGATCACGGCCAGATCTGCCCGCAGCTCGGAGGTCGAACCGCTGGCGGAGCTCATTCGAGGAAACCCTTCACCACCCGGTCGAGCGCGGGGATATCGAGCAGGAAGCTGTCGTGCCCGAAGGGTGCAGAGAGTTCGACGAAGCTGACCGGCGCGCCCGCGGCGTTGAGCGCGTGGACGACATGACGACTTTCGGCGGTGGGATAGAGCCAGTCGCTGTCGAAGCTGACGAGGCAGAAGCGCGCTTGCGACCCCGCGAAGGCTTCGGCGAGCTTGCCGCCATGCTCCTCGGCGAGGTCGAAATAATCCATCGCCCTGGTGATATAGAGATAGCTGTTGGCATCGAAACGCTTGGTGAAGCCGCTGCCCTGATAGCGCAGATAGCTCTCGACCTGGAAATCGGCGTCGAAGCCGAAGGTCTTCTCGGTGCGGTCCTGCAGGCGACGACCGAATTTCTCGGTCAGCCCGTCTTCGGAGAGATAGGTGATGTGCGCCGCCATCCGCGCCACCGCAAGACCCGCTCCTGGGCGCTCCTCATGCCCGTAATAATTGCCGTCGCGCCAATTGGGATCGGCCATGATTGCCTGCCGCCCGACCTCGTGGAACGCGATGTTCTGCGCCGAATGCCGCGCGGTGGTGGCGATGGCGAGCACCCGCGCGGCGCGCTCGGGCCAGTTGGCGGCAAGGCTGAGCGCCTGCATCCCGCCCATCGAGCCGCCGACCACCGCGTGCAGCCGCTCGATCCCCAGCGTGTCGAGCAGGCCGACCAGCCCGCGGACCATGTCGCGGATGGTGATCACCGGGAAGCGCATGGCATAGGGTTCGCCATCGGGCGCAAGGCTGGCGGGGCCGGTCGAGCCCATGCAACTGCCGATCACATTGGCGCAGATGACATGATAGCGGTCGGTATCGATCGGCTTGCCCGGCCCGACCATCCGCTCCCACCAGCCCGGCTTGCCCGTGACCGGATGCGCGCTGGCGACGAACTGGTCGCCGGTCAGCGCGTGGCACAGCAGGATGGCGTTGGAACGGTCGGGCGCCAGCGTGCCATAGGTCTCGTAGGCGACGGTCACATCCGTCAGAACGCCGCCGCCATCGAGAGCGAGCGGCACCTGCAGGGTCGAGGAACGATAGGTTTCGGTCACCGGCCTCCCTTATCGCCCGGAGTCGCGCTTGTCGAAGCCGCGAAAAGCTTTAATGCGCCCAAGCTGAAATGACCGAAGCCAATCCCGCCTCCAGTCCCACAGCAAAACCCTGGATCCAGGCGATCCACGCCTATGTCCCCGGCCGGGCGACCGGTGCGGATGGACGCGAGCTGATCAAGCTCTCGGCCAATGAGAACCCGCTGGGTTGCAGCCCGGCGGCTGTCGACGCCATGGCAGCGGTCAGCTCCGGGGCGCGCTATCCGGATCCCGACGCGGCGGAGCTGCGCGCAGCCATCGGCGGACTGCACGGCATCGACCCTGAGCGCATCGTCTGCGGCACGGGTTCGGACGAACTGCTCAATCTCGCCGCGCAGGGTTATGCCGGGCGAGGCGACGAGGTGCTTTTCTCCCGCTACAGCTTCTCTGTCTACGACATCGCCGCGCGGCGCTGCGGCGCCACGCCGGTCGAGGCGCCCGACCGCGACTATGGTACGGATGTCGATGCGCTGCTCGCGGGGGTGACGCCCGCCACCCGCGTGGTCTTTGTCGCCAATCCCAACAACCCCACCGGCACCTGCCTGCCCGCCGCCGAAGTGGCGCGGCTGCATGACGGGCTGCCGCGCGACGTGCTGTTCGTGCTCGACCAGGCCTATGCCGAATATCTGCAGGCCGAAGAGGACGATGGCGGGCTGGAGCTGGCGGCGGCGCATGACAATGTGCTGGTCACCAGGACCTTTTCGAAAATCTACGGGCTGGCGGGCGAGCGGATCGGCTGGGCAACCGGGTCGCCGGGGCTGATCGCCACGCTCAACCGCATCCGCGGGCCGTTCAACGTAACCGTCAGCGGCCAGGTCGCGGCGCGCGCGGCGGTCGGCGACCAGCAATTCGTCGACCGCTCGCGCGCAGCGAATGCCGCCGGTCTGGCGCGCTTTACCGAAGCGGTCGAAGCGCTAGGCAATCACGGCCTGCGCGCGGTGCCAAGCAAGGCCAATTTCCTGCTGGTGCTGTTCGAAGGCGCGCTGACCGCAGAGCGGGCTTTGGCGGCGCTGGCCGAGGCTGGGTACGCGGTGCGCCATCTGCCTGGACAGGGCCTGCCCCAGGCGCTGCGGATCACCATCGGCAGCGACGAGGACATGGACATGATTGCCGCGGTGCTGCGTCGCGAGGCCGAAGCCGCGGCCTAGGAATTGAGCGCGTTGATCGCATCGAGCACGCGCGCTTCGACGTCCTGCCGATCGAGACCCGGCGGAATCGCCTCGCCGAAGCGATAGGTGATCCGTCCGGGCAATTTGAGACCGCGATGATAGAGCGGACCGCTGTCCACCGCGACCGGTATCACCGTCAGGCCAAGCGCCTTGTACAAACCCGCGAACCCCGCCTGCAGCCCTCGCCGCTCGCCATGCGGCACCCTGGTACCCTCGGGAAAAATCACCAGCGGCCGCCCGCTCGCCGCCATTCGCTTCGCCTCTCGGATCATCCCGATCAGCGCCCGTGCACCGGCCCCGCGGGCCACGGGAATGAGCCCGTAGGCGCGCCCCGCGCGGCCCCAGCCAACGATCTTGAACAGCTCTTCCTTGGCGAACACCGCAGGCAGCGGAAACAGCTTGGGGGTGTCGATCGCCTCGAAGAAGCTCTCGTGCTTGACCGCGTAGAGAACCGGTTCGGTGGGCGCCTCGCCTTCGATCACCACCTCGCAACCCAGCAGGTGGACCACGCACCAGCGGTGCCATGCGCTCCAGGCGTGAACGAGCTTGCGGAACAGTTCGTGGCTGAACGGCAGCGCCAGCAGCGTGCCGCTCGTCACCACGATCGAGCCGAGGTAGAAGGCCAGGTAGAAGGCGATGTTGCGCAGCAGCAGCATGGTCCGGCCCCTCAGGCGGGCATGCCCTGAGAGACCGACGAGGCCAGCAGCTTGTTGTATTCGAGGAACAATTGCTGGAGATCGGGGCTGGAAGGCACCGCGTCCTCGTAGATCACGACATTATCGGGGATCGCACCGCGGATCTCGCCCGAGGCGCGGCGCATGTGCCAATCGGTGGTGACGAGGCGCAGGCTCTCGACCTCGTTCTCGGTGACCCATTGCGCGACTTCGCCGGCGTTGGAGCGGGTATCCACCGCCAGAAAGCCGAGCGTGACGCAGCATTCCATTTCCCGCCCGGTTACGTCGAACTCGGTGGCGAATTCCTGCGGTTTGACCTCGGGGTCGACGCCCGAGACGAACATCTGTCGCGCCTTGCCCGCGCGGACTACATCCAGTCCGCGCGCGATCCGGCCCGACCCGCCGGTCGGCACCACCACCGCATCGGTTTGGACATCGCCCAGCGGCTGCGGCAGCGTCACCGCGAAACCGACGAAGCCCAGCGCGTAGATGAGCAAAAGAAAGGCAGCAAAGCGCAGGATCACAACATTTTCCTCAGCGAGGCCATTACCGTCATCCGCGCGGTGAGCAAGGCGATTGCGACTGCGGCGAAGGGGACCACCGCCATCAGCAGCCAGTCGAAGCCGCCCAGCCCGCCGCCCTGGACCAGCCCGGCGTCGAGCGCGGCGAATTGCGCCCCGAGGATGGTGAGCGCGATTGCGCCCAGCACCAACCCGACGACCCCGCCCAGCGCGGCGTCGATCAGCACCGAGCGCTGGAATATCCGAGCGATCTGGCCATCGGTGCCGCCGAGCAGATGGACCACCTCGATGGTCGACCGGTTGGCGTTGAGCGCATTGCGCGCCGCGAGCCAGACCGCGGCAGCGCTGGTGAAGGCGAGCAGCGCGATCAGACCGATCGCCAGCCAGCGCAAGGCCGCGATGGCGCTGAACACCGGGCCGAGCCAGTCGGACTGGGCATCGATCCGCGCATCGGGCGCCACTTCGGCGAGCGCGCTGCGCAAGTTGTCGAGCGACGCTTGGCTCACCTCGCCATCGAGCCGCACATCGATCAGCGCGGGCAGCGGCACGACCTCGCTGCGCACACCACCGCCGAGCCAGGGTTCGATCAGCGCTTCCAGTTCCGCCTGCGGTACGCGGCGCATATCGGCGACACCGGGGTGGTCGCGCAACGTCGCCATTGCGCGATCAGCCTGGGCAGCGCGCAGCACCGGATCGGCCTCGACAATCTGCACCGTGACACCACCCGCCAGGTCCGCGCGGGCGCGATCCACCAGATTGGTCAACGCCAGCGCGCCGCCTGCGGCCAGCACGGTCAGCGCCACCATGATCGCGATCACCCAGGGCATCGGCCCACCCAGACGCGCGCGCGGCAGCAAATGCGAGGCGCGGCGGCCGATGAGCGGCGCGAGCCCGCGTTCGACCGCGCGCGCCATGACCGGGGGCTTGCTCATCGCCGACCGTCCCTTGGCGCGTTGGGGGGCGATGCGGGCATCGGATTGCGCGGCGGATAGCGCAGCGCCCCGGTGGGATCGGAAAGCTGCCCCTTGTCGAGCCGCATGATCAGCGAATCCGGAACCTTGCGCAGCAGATGGACATCGTGGGTCGCCACCACCACCGTGGTCCCCAGCCGGTTGAGCGCCTCGAACAGGCGAATGAGCTTGAGCGCCATTTCAGGGTCAACGTTGCCGGTCGGTTCGTCGGCGACCAGCAGATCGGGCCGGGCGATCACCGCGCGGGCGATGGCGACGCGCTGCTGCTCGCCGCCCGAGAGCGTCGCCGGGCGCGCATTGGCGCGGTTCCCCAGTCCCACCCAGTCGAGCATGTCCGCCACCGGTTTCTGCACATCCGCCTCGCGCACGCCCGAGACCCGCAGGGGAAGCGCGATGTTGTCGAAAGCCGAAAGGTGCTCGACCAACCGGAAATCCTGGAACACGACCCCCAGCCGCCGCCGGAACGAAGGCAGCTTCTCGCGCGGCTGGGTGATGACATCGCGCCCGAACATGCGGATCGCGCCACGCGAGGGGCGCTGCGCAAGGTAGAGCAGCCGCAGCAGCGAGGTCTTGCCAGCCCCGCTCGCTCCGGTGAGAAAGTAGAACCGTCCGGGATAGAGGCTGAAGGCGATGTTGCTCAGCACCTCCTTATCGGTGCCATAGCGCAGGCCCACGTTGTCGAAGCGGACGATTTCCTCTTCGGATCGGCTCACGCGCCGGTTCCAGCGAAAAGGCGCCCCAACGCCGCGAAAATGCCGGAAATGCCCATCTGACCGGTGATATAGCCGCGCACCGGTGTGGAAAAAAGCCCAGAGGTCCGATTGCCGACAGCTGTCGCACTTGTTGCGATTCGTGCACCGGCCTAAGGCCGGGTGTAATGATCATCGCCTGCCCCGCCTGTTCCACCCGCTACGTCGTGCCCGATAGCGCGATCGGCGTGGACGGTCGCACGGTCCGTTGCGCCAAATGCAAGCACAGCTGGTACCAAGACGGACCCGCGGTCGAGAGACCCGCCGAAGCCCCCGAGGCACCGGCGCCGACGCCTGCACCCGCGCCTCCTCCGGTCGAGGCCCGTCCGCATATCGGCGAGGAAGCGCCGGTTGCTGCTGCGCCGCAGCCACCCCCGCCGCGCGAGGTGACTACGGCGCGGCCGCGGGTTTACGACGATCTGGAGGGCACCAGCGATCCGGTCGATGATCCGGCCGGCGGGCCGAGCTTCGACGAGGGCGATCCCCCCTATGACGATCTGCGCGCGACGCGGCGCTCCACCCCGGTGTTCGACGAGGGTGCTTCGCAATTCGATTCCGAGCCGCCGTTCAAGCCGCGCCGCAATTATGTGAAGCTGTGGACCTGGGCCGCGGGCATCTTCGCGGCGCTGGCGCTCGGGGCAGTGGCTGCGGTGAGCTATTTCGGCGCGCCCGACTGGTTTCCCGTCAACAAGCCGCTCTACGGCGTCGGTGCTCCCGATCTGCAGATCGAGTTTCCCGAAGAGGAGCAGGAACGCCGCACGCTCGCCAATGGCACCGAGTATTTCGGCGCCCGGATCATCGTCACCAACACCGCGCGCGAGACGCGAGCGGTGCCACCGATCCTGATCGTGCTGCGCGATGCGCGCGACCGGATCGTCTACAGCTGGGAAATCATGCCGCCGCAGGACAGCCTCGCACCCGGCGAATCGATGACCATCAACGAGGCGACCACCGACGTGCCCAAGCCTGCGGTCTACGCCGATATCGGCTGGGCCCCGCGCTAGACGGAGCGTCCTAAGTTCGGCGCTTCCAAGCCGGTTTGCAGCGGGCGCAGCCAAAACGCTTGCGGCCCCGAAAACCCCCTGCTAGGGGCGCGCTCCTACCGACGCGGGGGCCACAATGGGCTCCTTCGATCATGTGCGGTCGTGGCGGAACTGGTAGACGCGCAACGTTGAGGTCGTTGTGGCCGCAAGGCCGTGGAAGTTCGAGTCTTCTCGACCGCACCAATTCCGGTCAAAGGTGGGCACCGCCCCCATTGATCGTGCGACGGGCGCAGCTCCATGCGCGAGGGCGTCTTTAACGCCGGGAATCTCGATACATTCTTCAACGCGAACTTCGCGAATAAATGCGCGAGCGGTCTGCCACCTCACGCATGACTAGATCGTCAAGTTGCTCGGCGCGAACATTCGGGCATGAACATGCCGAAGCACCGCGGTTGGTTTTGGCATGGCATTTGTAGTATCGGTATCGACCACCCCTGCCGGTGGCAATCGTGCATTCCCACTAGCAGCGGCGATCAGCAGAAATGTCCCAAAAGTCGACCAACCAAGCCTATCGAGAACTTCGTCCGCGTTCGGGCATTAGCCCGGTGAGCGGTAAAGGCGGATATTGGGGGCTTAGCGGACGAGCAAAAGCTGGGCCGTTAGCTGCCATTCCGGTTTGTGGTCTCGCGATGCCATTCCGGCCCTTCCGCTAACGACCCAATAGCGACCTTGGGACGCACCTTCCTGATTCCCGAACGGTGCCGCTAGCTCAGCCCATGTCTCTCATCCGGTTTTGGGCCGACAGCCGCCGAGGGGTCTACCGCCTAATGGTGCGGTATGGTGGACTGCCCGATAATGACCCGGTCGCGGACGCAGCGTTGCAGGAAAAAACAGCGCGCGGCAGGATGGTTCTGACGAAGGAAACGAACGAAGGTTGGCCGAGCTTGGGGGATGTCGGCTGGGTCCGATTGAGTTCTTCGTTAGCTTTTATGGTCTAGTTTGCGCCGAATGACATCGGATCTTCTCGCCGGTGCGGCGCAGATCATCTCGGTTCGACGCGCCGTTCCCCCTCTTTTTCCGGCTTTCTAGTCCTCACCTCTTCATCGTCCCCACCTTCCTGAGTACGCGGCAGCATCTTAGGTTCAGCCGAAATTCCAGGCTTCAGCGTACGATCAAGAGGCACCGGCAGCGTGGTGCCGTCATCTGGGTCTGGTGTTGTGACAGTCCCAGATGTCCCCAGAACCGCCGGGATGCCCAGGTCCTCAACAAGTTTGCCCGGGCGACTGCGATAACATTCGATCTGGTTGGTGATCGTGACGTTGACCGTCGCGCCTGGCGGGATCGTGATCGGCATGGCGGGCGACAATACCGGGGTCGCCCAGCGCGCCCGCATCAGCATGCCCTGCCTTGCGCAAAACGCATCGGCCGGCGGCGGGAGCGGGCTCAGTGCCTCGGTGATCTGGCAGGTGGCATTGCCGCTTACCGCGATCATTCCGCTGACCTGCCCGCCCGGAATGTTGAGCGAGAGGACAGGCTGCGCCGCAGCCGGGGAGCAATCGGCCGTCACTTCCACGCCAAAGGACCGCGCGATCGACTGGAACAGCTTGTTGCCAGCGAACTGCTTGGTGACGACCAGCCGCCCGTTGCCCTGCGGCTTTTTGGGTTTGCAGGTCCATTTGTTGATCACCGAAATATCGTTCATGCTGGCCTGCACGGTGAAGCTGTTACCGGGCATGTAGATCGGCGGATCCCATTGCGGCTCCATCGACACGCCGGGCGCGACATTGTCGCAATAATCGATGATCGCGGGCGGGAATGCCGGCAGCGTCTCGGTGATCGTGCATTGCGCACCGACGGGCGCCTGGGTCGTCCCCGTGCTGCCTGCCGCTGAAACCTGCAGCGTCAGGTTCGCCGGGTTTGCCGCCGGGGTGCATTCGAGCGCGAGATTCACCACAACCGAACCGGATTTCTCTTCCCAGTTGCGGATCAGCTTTTTGACCCGGATCGTCCCCGATTGGCCTGCCTTGCAGCTTAGCGTGTTGGTAAGCTGCACTGCGTTGCCGCCCGCACCGAGCGGTGCCGCCAGCGTTCCGGGCTGGACGCTTGGTGGTCCCCATTCGGCCACCGCAAACGGATCCTGCTGCTGGCAGGCGGCGGTGGCGGCGGCGGGCACCTGTGGCAGCTGCGGTTCTTCCACCGTGCAGCTGGACGAGATCGGCACGTTCTGCACCGTATGGCTTCCGCCCGCAGCGATGGTGAAGGTGCCGCCGGTCCCGAACAGGGCATAGGGCGCGCACCGCACCTCGACCGTGAACGGGCCGCCTTGCGTGATGCCCGCGCCGGTCTGATCGGCGATCGTCTTGGTCACGGTGATGGTGGTGGTGGGGATCACCGGCACCTGGGTGCAGGCTTTCGACAAGGGCGCGGGCCGCTTGGTGTAGAAATACCCCTTCGCCGGATCGAGATCGCCGGTCGGATCGATGGTCACGCAATTGCCGACCATGGTTCCCGGTTGCAGGCTCCCGGTGCCGTTGCCGGGGAAGGAATAGGACCACACGCCGCTCCCTGCGGTCGGGATGTTCTTGATCCCGAGCAGATTGGGCGAGCCCGAGTTTTGTTGGCAGAAATTGGCCGGGGTGCACGATTGCTGGCCGATGTTGCCGGCCTGCCCCTGATAGGGGGCGTCCATGGTATCGGTCACGACCATCCCGTCGAACGGCGAGAAGCCCGAACCGTAGGACAGCAGATCGCTGCCGCCGAGATTATCGACCTTGACCGCGTAGGTGATCGGCGGTCCGTTCTGGAACGTCCACGCTGCCGAATAGCCGGGCAGCCCGTCCACGCTCGCCGCTTTGTTGACCTGCGCGTCGATACAGCGCGGCATCCGGGCGCCCGCCATCGCCCAATTGCGATTCTGCGGCGAAGGATTGGTCAGTGCAGCAGGCGTGTAGATACCCGCGGGCGGCCAGTTGATATTGGTGTTGAGCGGATCGGTGACATCCATCAGCGTGAGATTTTCCAGCCGCACATCGTCGTTGAGACAATACGGGTCGTCATCCTCCGGTCGCTGGACGATGACGGTGACGATGCAGGAGAGCTTGCCCCCCTGATCGAAGGTGATCGCATCGGTGCTGACCGCGCGGAAATCGACCGCCGCGCCGCCCTGAAGCGGGGTGGCGGTGTAGCGCACGGTCCCGCCGACCTGTCCGGTGGGCGCGTAGCCCGACACGCGCCCATTGTCGCTGCACTTCCAGTTGGATTGGAACGCCAGGCCCTGCGTGTAACCGGCGCGATCGATCCGCAGGACATCCATGACGGTGCCGACCTTACGCTCAGGCTCATTGCTTTCGAACACGACTTCATAGCTGAACGGCGTGCCGAAATGGATGAAATCGCCCTTGATCTTCTTGTCCTTGATGCGCTTCTTCGTGACCTTGAACTGGCATGGGGCCTGGTCTTCCATCAGCGTTTTGGCGGACGCCATCTGGCGGAAAGTCTGCAGCGGCGCATTGGGCGAGGTCGCGCCGTATTCGGTCGCCTGGTAATCGACCATAATGGTATTGTGGATCGGTTTGTTCGCGGCTGCGGGCACGGTCTCGCAATCGGGATCTTCATACCGGAAGGCGGTATCGATCACGATTTCCTGCCCGTATTGCAGCGTGAATGCGCCGCCCGGCGCGCTTTTCCAGGCCTGATTGGATTCGCCGTAAAAGCCGTAGGTATAGGCAGGCGACGGACCGAACTGGCCGTTCAATGTCCCGCACAAGCCCGACTGTGTCGATGAAACGCATGTCGTCACTATATGATTGCGCGTGAACGGCGGGGTGTTGATGCCTTCCTGCACCCAATCCTGCAGATCGCCGGCTGCGATGGTGATCGGTTGCTGCGGCAGCGACTGGTTCTTGATCGTGATCCGGTAAGCCACATTCTGGCCCCAGCCGACTTTGCCGCTGCCCGGTTTGATCTGGGTTTTCACCACCTTCAAGTGGCCGTCGCCGCACTCCGCATCCTGCGTAACTGCCCCGGTGGTGAGTTTGACGTCGGCGATCCCGGTGTTGTTGGCGGGGTTGGCCTCGGTAAACGCGGCATTGTTGTTCGCGAGCGTGAAAAACGCGGTGTTGCGAATGCCATCGGCGCCCGGCGCCTTGAAGCAGCTCAGTCCGACCAGCTGTTCGACCTGCACCTTGATCGTGAGCGTCAGCGTGCCGCCATCGGCAATCACGCCCTGCCCATTGGCAAAGCCCCAGCTGAACAGGTGTTTCGCGCCCATCGTGCCGACCAGCACATTGCCCTGCGAAACCGGTCCGGCGGGATCGAGGCAATCGCTGCCGCTGGTGGCGATGCAGCTCGCGCTCACCAGCTCGGCGCGGAACGCCACGCTGTCAGGCAGCAGCGAAAGCGTATCGTGCAATTGGAAATAGGCGCCGATATCGGCCGGGCCGCTGCCGTTGTTCGCGATCGTGATCGTGTAGGTCATCACGCCGGGCGCGATGCTGATATCGAGCGCGGGCGTGAGTGCGGATTTCGTCACCGACAAATCCACCCCCAGCGGCGTGGTCGGCAGCACGGCGGTGTTCACGTCGCCGGAAATCGCGGAGCCGAACTGGTTGGTGCCGGTGACGCTGTTGGAATACTGGCCCGCTGCGGCGAATTGGCCGGGCAGGAAACAGATCACCGTTTCCCCGACCGGGAGCGTGATCGTGCCCAGAGCATCGGCCGCACTCGACGATTGCACCGCCACCGCCGCGCCCGAAGGTAGCCTGCAGGTCATCTGCGACGTCGGCTGGAAGCCCGCGGGCAGCGGATCGGTCAGCGTGACTTGTTGTTGCGGTTGTCCGATCGGGTTGGTGATCCGGAAGACGTAATAGACGGGAGAATTTGCCGGGACCACCGAGGCCAGCGGGCAATTGATCGCTTCGGGGGCTGCCGGATTGCCCACGCAGAGCGATTTAGACAGCGCAAAAACCGGGGTCGGCCGGCCGCCGCCAATATCGGCGATGACGGCGGAACCGCCAATCGCGAACACCGCGATCACGAACAGCGCCGATCGCCGCGCCCGGCTTTGGCCAAGGCGGGAAAAGGCTGCTGCCAGCCGGTGGAGAACGCCGATGAGTGCCTTGGCCATGTTATTCCCTTTCATGCGGCTTGCGCCGCCGGATCTGTCGATCGGAGTGTGCGGTCATTCGGCCTGTTGGCGGTCGGGAGAGCGCGAGAGCGGATTGCGGCGCCCGGGCTTTTTGGCCTTGGGATCCGGCCGTGCCGGCGCCGCCTGTGGGGTAGAGCGGTCAGGCGGGCGAAGATCGGTTTGCGACGGTGTGACCGGCAGCGAACAGCCGAACACCAGCTTCGTTTCAACCCAATCGCCGATTGCCCAATCGTAAGTCGTGCCCGGCTCGCTGGTCGGTGGACCCAATGGAACATCGACCTCGTGGGCGCGAAACACCGTCCCGCTCTCGGTAAAGGGAACGTCGCTGCGGTTGGTGGTCGTGATCCCGCCCACGATGATCGGCAGGCCGCTGCAGCCGGGGATTTGCGGGTTGAGATCCTTGAAATTGAAGACGAAGCCGGGGCCGTAGGACGCCATGCCCGAAGGGTGCACGAATTCGATGCGGATCTGCGCACTATCGACATCGATATTCCAGCGCGGCGGCGCGGTGTTCGCCGAGAGCGGGAAGGTGCCGAAATTCTGGAACTCGATGGCGGGGGTCACGACCGCATTGGCCGGGTAATTGGCGTTGTTCTGCTGCAGCAGGGTGATGGTATCGCCTCCGAGCCCGGTAATGGGTGTGGGCGACGATGGTGCGGTGACCGGTGTCTGCGTGATGGTGACCGGGCCCTGTGGAGGCGTCAGCGCGACCCCGACCGGGAATGCGGTCTGGTCTGCCGGATCCAGCATCAGGCCGGCATCGATCCCGCGCAGCTTGAACGTGGTCTGCGGAGTTGGGAGCGTATAGTCCTGTCCCGGCATGAGGTTGACCGGCGGGCTCGTTAGCCCCGGAAAGATCACCTGATAGCCATCCGCATCGGCGATCACCTGCGCCGATGGCATGGTCACCTTGGTAATCCCCGCGCCGCTGACGGTGAAATCGTAACCGATCGCCGCGGGCGGATCGATGAAGAAGGTCCCGCTGCACAAATCGGGCGGCTGGATAATGAACACGAACGTACCGGCCTGCATCGTGGTCGGCATCAGCGGCGCGGTCTCGGTCCAGCACGGCCCTCCCGTCCCGGTCGTGCCGGTGCCGCCGCTATTGGCGCCGGTGCCTGGGGCCCCGCCCTGCCCGGCCTGTTGCATCGCGGTCTTGCGGCCGACGATGTAGCCCTGGAACGTCGGGCTGGTTTTCCTGATCAGCAAGCGCGCGCCGATCAGCGTGGTGCTGTTCGCCGCATCGATCGCCGAAAGTTCGAACGGGATCTGGCATTCGAGCGCCCGGTCCATCGCCCCGCTGCGGTAGCAATATTGAGCGATATCGATCAGTGCAGGCGGGGTGTTGTCGGCGCTCAGCTCGAGATATTCTTCGCTGAACGGTGGAAACCCCTGCCCGGCATTGATGAACGCATAGATCGTCACATTCACCACCGGCCCGGTCACGCTGTATTTCCCCGGCGTGACGACGATATCGGGATTGTTGCGCGCCAGCTGGTTGTCCGGCGGAATCTGCGCTGCGACGACCGTAGCTGAGAGCGCCAGGGCACTTGCGCCGAGCGCCGCGAGAGTTTTCCAATGGTTGCGGGTCATGATCGTACATCCTCACGAGCTGAAATCGGGTGCGCGGGCCCAGCGGGGCAACCCTGCGGACAAATCGTCCCGGTGGCGGGAGCGTGGGCCGGAGCGTGGGTCTTCCCGGGCCTGCCGTGGGCTGCGCATCGGCAGGATCGCCGCTGCGGCGAGCGTTGCATTCTTCATGAAACACCCCCACCAATTCGCTTCGGATGCTTTTCGCCCATCACGCGCCGCGCCACATCCCATGAACATGGGGGTGCCCTTCGAGGCGGGTTTGCGGCTACAGCGAACGGCCTGTCAGCGAGGTAGAATGCGTGTGCGCGGCCCCGGTCTAATGAGGTGAGATTCCGGCATCCCACGCTGCACTGGGTGGGCGCGCTGGCGCTAGCGGGCCTGATGGCGATGCTGCTTGCGACATTCCTGTCGGGCGACGAATGGCCCGGTCTCGAGCCGGTGCCGGACACCGCCTTCGTGATCGCCAAACCCGGATATTACGGACAGGTCCGCCGGGTCACCGGAACCAGTGAAACCGAACCGTTTGCCGCGCAGAGCGAGTGGCCGAGCGATAGCGGCGCGCAATTCCATTTCGAAATCGATGTCGACGGCGCTGCCGGGGCCCCGTCTGCGCTGTATCTTCCGTGGGTGGCAGGCACGACCCGCGTCGCCCTCAACAACATCCCGCTCAACGATTTTGCAATGACCGACGATGCGCTCGAAGTGGAGCTTGAGCGGTCCAAGTTCCAACCCCGCGACAACCGCATCGACATCGTCCAGGATCCCGCGCCAGCGGGGATCGGCATTGCGCTCCCCTATCTGGTCTATGGAGCGGAGGGTCGCGACAGCGTGATCCGGATCGGGGAGGCGCGCGGCACGCTGGGCGAGTTCCTGCGCTGGGCGGCCTGGCTGGGCCTGATCGCCTCGCTGGCCGGATTGCTGCTGGGCGGCCACCGGCTGGCCTTCTCGGCGGGGCTGCTGGGCGCCGCCAGCGCGCTTGTCCCACCGGCATTTGCGGCGATGGTTCCGGTCCAGCTCGGCTCCCTGCGACCCGATCCGTGGCTCGCCGCCGCGGGGCTCGCAACGGGCGGGCTGTTCGTTGTCGCACGGCGGCCGATGCGCAGTCCGCTCGGCACCGCCGCGAGCGCGCTGGGCCTGCTGTGCATGAGCGGGCCGCTAGCGCTGCTGGCGGCGGAATATGGCGCCGGATCGGAGGCGGCCGGCATCTTCCCCGCGCTCTATCTCCCGGCCGCGCTCGCGGTCTTTCTGGCGGCGGGTCCGCCGGCCTTGCTCGCCAATGACGGCTATCGCTTTTTGCGGCTGTATCGGGAATCCGAGGCGGTGATCGAGGAGCAGGGGCGAGTGATCGAAGCGCAGGAAATGGCGCTCCATGAGCAGATCAGCCAGAAGGCGATCCTGCAGGAGCGCCAGCGTTTCGTCCGGGATATCCATGACGGGATCGGCGGGCAATTGCTCTCGCTGCTGCTCCGCGCCCGCAGCGGGATGCTGGAGCTGGACGAAGTCGAAGACGAGATCCAGCGCGGCCTCACCGATCTGCGGCTGGTCGTCGATTCGCTCGATCAGGTGGGCAACGATCTCGAAAGTGCGCTGGCGGTGTTCTACACCCGGTCGCGCCAGCAGCTCGAAGCCGCCAATATCAAGGTCGACTGGACCCAATCGGGCGAGCTCGGGACCGTTTCGCTTGGTGCCCGGCAGATCCTCAGTCTCTACCGTATTCTGCAGGAAGCGATCTCCAACAGCGTCCGCCATTCGTGTGCCGATCGGCTGGAGATCGCGGTGCACCAGGCCGCCGGATCGGGCGCACTGGAAATCACCATTAGCGACAATGGCACAAGCTTCGACGCAAGTGCCACGAACGTCGGCAAGGGCATGAACAATATGCGCAGCCGCGCCAGGCAGTTGGGTGCCGATCTGCAATGGGAGTGCAGCGACCGCGGCACGGTGGTGCGGCTCACCCTGCCCGGTGGAGCGCCCGTCTAGAGCTCCAGCCAGCCGTTCTGGACGGCTTCGAAAACGGCTTCGTTGCGCGAATGCACGCTCATTTTCGAATAAATCGATTTCACATGCCCGCTCACCGTGTTGACCGACATGTCCAGCGCTGCGGCCGCTTCCTTGTAAGACAGACCGCGCGAAAACATCACCAGCACGTCCAGCTCGCGCGCGGTCAGCGCATGCTCGACGGCTGGCGCGCTAGGAGCCTCCCGGCGCGCTCCCTTGCCCATCATTTCGATCACGTGAAACGCCGCCTGCGGGCTGATCGGGCTACCGCCTGCGATCAGCGCCCTGATATCGCGGCAAATCTGGTTCGGCGGCGTGTCTTTCAGCAGATAACCGTTGGCACCGACTTCGAACGCCAGCAACACGCTCGCCCGGTCGCCCAGCACGGTCAGGATCAGCGAACGGCTTTCCCCGCTCTGCTGCAACGCGCGGATGAAATCGATCCCGTTGCCGTCCGGCAGATGGATATCGACCAGGCATAGATCGGCGTTCGTCGGCAGGCACGCCATCGCCTCGGCGTAGCGCCCGCAGGCAAACGCCAGCTCCATGTCCTCGCACTCCTCGATCATCCTCACGAGATAGGCCCGCATCACCGGATCGTCTTCGAGGATCCCGACGGAAATCAAGGTCATGGCCGAACCACGCTGGCCGGGCGGTCCCAGCAATTGGCATAAGGATTGTCTCCCACCTGCACGAGCCCGAAGGCGCGCGGTTCGATTTTGCTGAACGACAGGGCCTTGGCGCCGGTCGCCTCATGGAACGACAGCACACGCCACCTCGGGCCGAATTCTGCGGCGCAGAACTTGTTGGCGTCTCCCAAGGTGCCGAAGCGTTCGGCCTTTACCGGTGGCGACAGGCGGACCTCTCCGCCGACGAAGCCATCGTCCAGCGAGGCATATTTGGCTTCCCTGTCAGGCGTCGGCGGCAGTTTACGATCGCCATCGCGGTAACATGCGATCGGTGTAGGCACACGGCACAGACGATCGCCGCGAAACGGATTGCAGCTGGGCTGGGTGGGGTCTTCGGCGCAGCTCAGATAGGACATCCCGATCGCCCCGATTCCGCTGGTGGTTTCGAACATCCTCGTGCCCATCGCCTCGGCGGGTTCCTGACACAGCAGGAACGCGAAAAAATCGACGAGCGTGTCATCCTGGACGATCAGATCTATGGAATCGGGCCGGCTGGTCTGGTTGAGATAATCGATCAATTCGGGCGGGCCGTTCACCCGACTGCCGTCGTGCTGCAATCGTTCCAGCTCGATCCGCACGATTCCGTTTTCATCGGGTGGAAACCGGCGCGCGGCCGGCGCGAGCTCATCGAGCAAATATTCGATTTCGCCGCGAAAGTTGCGCAGGCCGGCGGCAGGGTCGAAATTACCCACCGTCACCGAATCCGTATCCGACCCGGGCAGGAGCTTGAGCCGGGTAAGAATTTGCCCGGAGACGATCCCGCGCGGCAGTTCGAAATGGTCGATCAGGAATTTGTCGGCACCTCCTTCGTCGTATCCGCGGCGGCCGAATACGCCGTGGCGTCCTTCGGCCAGTTCGCGGTAGCGTTCGACCTCCTGCAGTGCGGGCCGGACCGCTGCGGGCTCTTCGCTGCCGCTGGCAAAATTGTCGTCTAATCCGTGCATAACAACGATTTTCGTTAAGCCTGGGTCACATTTGAACTGCTGAATGAGCGCTGCCGACGCCTGCGGAGAAGACGCTTCGGTGGACCCGCTAAAAGGACCATCTGACCAGTGTTCGGCCGCGAACCAACCGATAATCGCCCCGCCGAGCAGGCAGAGAAACGCACCTTGAACAATTTTGATGAAAAGCTTGCGATCGATCGTAATTTCACCGCCCCCCAAGCCATCCTTGATTGCATACCGCGCTCGGTTTTTACAAGCTTTACGCAGTAGGCCGCTTAATTTCTGGTCTGCAGACCAAACTCCGTTCGATTTTGCCTGCTGCTGCGTACGCGCGGAAGATCATTGCCGCATTGGTCCGGCGTAGCGAAGGCGTTCCATGTTCCGCTTCGGCAATCCATTGGCAGTGGCCCATTCGTCCGCCAGCCGGACATTTTGTCGCGTGCTCACTTGATGATTGTGATCAGTTCGGCGCGGGAGCGACAAGTCGGCATGACAAGCTCCTCGCGTCTCCCGCCATGCAATTAGCGTTGCCCTGACGTAACCGGTATGTTCAAATTGAACCGGCCGATTGGTCTTCTGCTTAACCACCGTGGCTCGGTTCCTGATGTCGGCACCTGCGACCACATCGCCGATCTTGATTTTGACCAGATCGCAGCCTCGCAGTTTGCTATTGATTGGCAGGTCAACAACGTTCGATCCCGCAACCGCCCCTCTCGATACAGAAAGAGCGGTCGATTACCTGTTAGATCATGAAATTATCAGACTGAGCTAGAAACGTAAGGCGCTTTAGGCGGGATCCGGACGCTATCCGATTGGCCGTTCGAACGACAGCTAATAGGACGAACAAAAAAATGACCCCGAACGACCGGTATTGGGCGCAAAGCAGCCGCTCAGCCCTTCTCCTATAAATAGTGCAGTCAGAGATCGCGAAGCGATATCGAGCAAGCGCTTCGCTGCTTGAGGCAAAGTCTCGCGCTTTGGATATAAGACTGCAATGTCGATAGTGAGCATGCGCCTGAGCGGCTGCTTTGCGCCCATCTGTCGCCGTTCAAGCCGATAGGAGTCGGCCCCAAAAGCGGCTTCTAGGCAAGCCAGCCTAATCCCCGATAGCCGAGAAAGCGCTGTTAATTGGGAATCAACCATACGAACGCCACCTTCGATACTGGGGGGGTCTGCTCGCCGATCGCACTGAAATCTGGCTCTGAAGGGACGTCCACAAATTCGACTCGAAAGGGGGCGGAGCATGATGCCCCGCCCCCTCCCTTCCTGGTCCGCAGGAATGCCCTCGAACCGGTGCGCGGCTTACCAGGAAGCCTGGAAACCGGCGCGCGCGCCGACCTCGCCCGAGTCGAAGCCGACCCCGATGCCACCGGTCACCGCGGTGCTTTCGCTGACCCGCAAACCGAAGGAGGCCGAGCCCGCGACGCGGTCGTTGTAATAGCCGAAGCCGCCGGCCACGCCGAAGGTCTTGCCCGGCATGATGACCGGCGATTCCATCGCCAGGGCGAGTGCTACGCCTTCATTGGCGCGGCGGGCCTGGGTGTTGTTCTCCGCTGCCAGATCGAACAGGACCGTCTGGCGGTCTTGGAGGTCCATGATGGCGCTGGAATTGCCTGCGATCAGCATGGAATTACCGGCGATGGCGGCGCTATTGGCCTGAACGTCGGAGAAGCGCGCGAGGTTGCTCAGCCCGGAGGAGGAACTGACCCCCAGCGTGCCGTTGGCATCGGCAGTCACCACCGCGATCGGACCGATCTGCGAACTGCTGCTGGCACCCAGCGAGGCGACCACGATCTGACCGTCATTGGTGGCGGTGGCGCCATTGCCGATCGCAACCGAGTTCACACCCGAGGCGACCGCCAGATTGCCCATGGCGATCGAACCGGCGCCGCTTGCGGTGGCGCCTTCACCGACCGAGACCGAGCGAACGCCCGATGCGGTGGCGAGGTGGCCCAGCGCGGTGGCACGCTCGGCGGTGGCGTTGGCACGCCAGCCATAGGCGGTGGCACCCGCCCCGATCGCCGAAGACTGTCCGCCGACCACCGTGGTCGAAGGTCCGCTTGCTACGGTCGAGAAACCGGTGGTGCCGTCGCGATTGCCGCCAATGGCGATCGAATCGCCGCCGGTTGCCTGTGCGGTATTGCCGATGGCGACCGAATTGCTGCCCGATGCGACCGAATCCTCGCCACCGGCGAAGCTCTGATCGCCCGAAGCGGTGGACTGGTGGCCGACCGCGGTTCCCATCGCACCCGTTGCCCGCGCCTGCCAGCCGATTGCAGTCGAGCCCGGCGTGTTGGCAAGGCTTTCACCGCCCAGCGCGGTGGTCGAGTTTCCTGTGGCGATGGCATCTGCACCCAGCGCCAACGCATCTATGCCATCTGCAACCGCACCGTCGCCATCACCATCCGCATCGCTGCCGATGGCAATCGCGCCGACTTGCCGCGCTTCGGAATCGCTGCCCAGCGCAATGCCGGCATCGTCGGTCGCCAGCGCACCAAAGGCACCGCCGTCGGTGTTGCCGCCGATGGCAATGCCGCCGCGACCAAGCGCCGCGGCCGCTTCACCCATCGAGGTCGACGCGAAGCCTCCCGATTGCGCTAGATGGCCGATCGCGGTCGACCGTTCACCGGTCGCCCGTGCCTGCCACCCGAAGGCGCTCGAACCCGGGTTCATCGCGACGCTCTCGCCGCCGACGGCGGTCGTTGAATTGCCCATGGCGACAGCGGTGTCGCCGACGGCCAATGCGTCGATCCCGTTGGCGATCGATTCATTGCCGATCGCGGTGCTGAAATCGGTCTGCGCATCGGCGTTCTCGCCAATTGCGGTCGAGCGAACACCCTGCGCGGTGGCAAGATGGCCGACCGCCGTGGCGCGTTCGGCATTGGCTACGGCGCGCCAGCCGAGCGCGGTGGCGCCGGGTCCGCTGGCGAGGCTTTCGCCGCCGATTGCGGTGGTCGAGGGACCCGTCGCGGTTGCCGGAGCGGCGCCCGCATCGTCGCTACCCACGGCGACGGCGTCGATGCCATCGGCGACCGCACCATTGCCGACGGCGGTCGCGCCAGCGGCGGTCGCGGTGGCGTCGGTGCCGCATTCGGTGGCATTGATTTCGGAATCATTGCATTCGGGGGTGGTATCCGCGCTGGCGGGGGCGGCAAATGCGAAGATGGCGGTGCTCGCGAGCAGGGTTGCTGCCAGACGGCCGCTGTTTGTCATGATCAAGGTGCTTTCCTTCCATATGGACCAGAAAGCCGATCGACGCGGGACATCCTCTCACCCAGCAAAGCCCATAATCGGGCCGCAGCTGCACGAAAACCCGCGGGTCTCGGCTGCCTTCATGCGTTGAAGGCGTGCGCAGCTACCCCGCAGGTGGCGGTCCGGATGCAGGACCCGGAAAAAATTTTTTCGCGAGGCTTTCTCAAGCCGTTTCGGAAGGTGCCGCAAGCAGGCGGAACCCCGCGGCAGATGCAGCCGCGAGCGATCAGACGCGGTCGAGCTCTCCGATCAGCAGGATCGGCAGGGTCGGCGCGTCGTGGCGCACGCCGGTATCTTCTTCGAAGGTCACCGCCAGCGAAGCGCCCCCGACCAGCAGCGCGCTTTCCGCCGCCGTCAGCTCGCGCTGGAACCGGCCGGTCTCGGGAATCGCTCCCAGCGAAACGGGTGCCCCCCCGGCGGGGATGACCCACAATTCAGGGGTTTGCCCCGGCCCGGCCGCGAGCCCGGCTATCGTCAGCGCCAGCCTGCGGTTCTCGACATCGACCACGCTTGCCAGACTGCGCTCGGTCTCGGCATCCTGCAATTGGGCGATCAATTGCTCGCTGGGCGCGGCGGCGATGTCGGGTGGGACGAGATCCGCCGGGCGCGGCGTAATCAGGAACAGCGCCAGCGCGGCGGCAGCCATGGCGCCGCCGGTGACGAGCGCCGCCAAGCTCCAGTTCGATGCACGGCGGGCGCGCAGCGGCACCGCATCGGCGGCTGTGGCCGGGCCCTGGATGTCGAGCTGAGCATCCAGCTGAGCATCGAGCCGCGCCTCGATCCCGCGCCAGACCGACGCGGAGGGACGATATTCGCCGGCCTGTTCGGCGATGGTGGCAAAGCGATGTTCCCACCATTCGACCGCCTCGGCGAAGCCGCGATCGGCGAGCATGGCGCGTTGCGCGCTGGCGAGTTCGCCACCCTCGAGCACACCGAGCGAATATTCGCCGGCCGTGATGAAGGGATCGCTCGCGGCGGGATCGATTGCGTCAGCCACCCAGACAGCCTTTCAGTCCGGCGAGCCCGCGCTTGATCCAGCTCTTCATCGTGCCCAGCGGGACATCGAGGCGGTTCGCGAGTTCGGAATGGCTGAAGCCATCGAAGAAAGCGAGCTTGATCGAACGGCGGTGGTCGGCCTGCAATTGCTCGATGCAGCGCGCCAGCTCCTCGCTGTCTTCGGTGGCGCAGAGCCAGTCGTCGGCGGGCATCACGGTCTCGTCCGCCACTTCGGGCAATTCGTCGCCGGCCAGCTCGTCGCTGCGGCTTTCGCGACGCAGATCGTTGAGCGCCGTGTTGCGGGCGATCGTGCACAGCCATGTGATCGGGCTGCCCTTGGCGGGATCGAACCGCGCGGCGCGGCGCCAGGCCTTGACATAGACGTCCTGCAGCAGGTCCTCGGCCCGCTCGCGCCCGCGCACGATCCGCACGATGGTCGCAAACAGCTTGGCCGATGTCATTTCATAGACGGTGTGGAGCGCCGCCCGGTCTCCCGCAGCGACCCCGGCCATGGCTTCGACAAGTTGCAACCGGCGATCGGACATCGTGCTCTCTTGCCCGATCGCTGACGCGATGCGTTCCGGGTGTCAACCGACAAGGTTTGAGGCGCAATGGAGCCAGCACGCCCACTTGCTCCTCAAGCCACGAGAGCAACACATATCGACTTCGAATAATCCAGTATTATTCGGGCCTTCCGAGGTTCCACGATCTGCATAGTCAACAGCAACACATTGCTGTATTCGACATTGCAGAAGGAGATTAGGGGGTATGACACTGGTCACGATCGCCATTGCCGTGCTCCTGCTGGCATCGACCATTGCGGTCCATTACGAAGTTTTGCGGATCACGTCTGCGCGCATGTCGCACCTGCGTCTGGCCCCACGCATGCGTATCATCTTTATGCTGACCGCGGCCCTGTTCTCACACCTTGTTCACGTCTTCATCTACGCCATTGCCTTTCATTTCCTCGAGAAATGGGCCGCGCTCGGCACGATCGAAGGGCCGGCCGGGCATGATTTCGCCGACGCATTCTACTTTTCGATCACCAGCTACACCACGCTTGGCATCGGAGATCTCTATCCGACCGGTGAGCTGCGCCTGTTGAGCGGACTTGAAGCGCTAAACGGGTTGGTCATGGTCGGCTGGACCGCGTCGATGACCTATCTCTACATGGAGAAGTTCTGGCACCTGCAAAGCAAGCACCGATGAGCGAAGCAGGGCCCGACGTATTCGTCAGCTATTCGCGTGCCGACGAAGAGGGCGCGCGCAGGGTGATCGATTTCCTCCAGGCCGAGGGCTTCTCGGTCTGGTGGGACGGGATGCTGGAGGCGGGCACGGTCTTCACCCGCACGACCGAACAGGCGCTCGAACACGCTAAGGCAGTGGTGGTGCTGTGGACTGCCTGCTCGGTGGATTCCCATTGGGTCCGCGACGAGGCGCAATCAGGGCGCGAGCGCGGGAGGCTAGTCCCCGTGTCGCTCGATGGCAGCCTTCCTCCGCTGGGTTTTCGGCAGTTCCAGTCGGTTGACCTCTCCGCGTGGCATGGCTCTGCCGATGCGCCGGAAATTCGCAATGTGCGCGATGCGTTGGCGAGACTGGTTGGAGGCACGGGAGCGCCGACACCGCTGCTGGCAAACCGCAATTACCGGTCGCAAGCGAAAGTGAAGAACATCCCGCGGCTGATGCTCGCAGGCGTGGTCGTTGTGCTGTTGCTGGCCCTCGGTACCTTCGCCTTTATGCGGTTCGACGGTTCGCCCGAAATCCAAGAGCGCAGCCTGGCCATCCTTCCTTTCGACAATCTCAGCGGCGATGCCGAACAGGATTACTTCTCCAACGGCTTGTCGGAGGAGCTTCGCCAGGTCCTCAGTCAGGATGCCGATCTGCAAGTGGCTGCGCGAACCTCGACCGAAGAAGCGGCAAGTGACGATGCCGGCGCCAAAGATGTCGCGGCCTTGCTCGGGGTCGGGTATCTGCTCGATGGAAGCGTCCGCAAGGAAGGCGAGATCGTCCGCGTCTCGGTGCAACTGATCGACGGCAGCACCGGGTTCGACGTCTGGTCGGAAGTGTACGAACGATCGCTCGAGGACATCTTTGCCGTGCAGAGCGATATTGCCGAACAGGTCGGCAAGGCGCTTCAACTGCACGTCGGCGAAGATGCCACGCTGGCATCGCGGCGGGGAGGAACGGACAACCCGGTCGCACTGGATGCCTACCTGCGCGGCAAGGCGCTTTACGATTTGGCGCTCGACGAAGAGACCGACCGCGCAGCGCAACGCCAGTTCGAAGCGGCCGTGGAAGCCGATCCGGATTACGGTGCGGCCTGGGCGATGCTGGCGCGGACGCAGACGCTGATCGCCAATTCCTACCCCAGCGAGGTGCCGCTGGCGGAAAGCTACGCAGAAGCGGTCGAAACGGCGCAACGCGCAGTCGAGGTTGCTCCGGACCTTGCTGCCGCGCGGGCGGCGCTGGGCTTCGTCATGTTCAACGGCCGGCTCGATGCGACCGCAGCGCGCAAGCCGATGCTGGAAGCTTACCGCCTGGGCCAGGGCGATTCCGATATCCTCCAGCTCTACGCCACCTATGCCGCGCGCACCGGCGATTTCGAAAGCGCCTACGAGGCGATCGACCGCGCGATCAGGCTCGATCCGCTCAACGCGGTCGCCCGCCGAACGCAGGCGACGATATATTTTACCGAGGGGGATTTCGCGAAGGCCCGCAGCGCCGCTGCCGAAGCACTGCGCCTCAACCCGGACATGCGGGTGGTGCATCGCTTGCTTGCGGACATGCTGTATCTCGAAGGCAGGTATTCCGAGGCAAGGCAAGAATACGAAGCCGAAGCGAGCATGCTTGGTCGTCTTCCCGGCCTTGCCATGACCCTTCCCAAGCTGGGAGATACGGCGGGCGGGCGCCGCAATTTCGAGGAACTGCAGCGCGAATACGGGCTCAACGGCTTGTACCAGCAGGCCCAGGTGCTTGCACAAACCGGACGTTCCGCCAAAGCGCTGGACACCCTCGAACAAGCCTACTCGGTCAACGATGCTGGCCTAGTGCTGCTGCGCTACGACCCGATGTTCACGGGAGTGCGAAAGCAATCGCGCTTCGTCGCGCTGCTGCGCCGAATGGGTTTTACCCCACCAGACTGAAGCGGGCGGCCGTCAGTAGATGATGTCGATCCGCATATCCTGATCGTCTTTAAGGCAAGCCCCGCCGACGATCATCGGGAAGACCATCCCCGACGGCGCGCCGATGTCATCGCCCACGGCTTCGGCAGTCGCCTGCAGCCAGGCCAGCGTTTCGGCATCGGGCGGCCCGGAGAGGTCGCGCTGCTGCAAGGCGACGACGATCGGCACGGGCCGCTCGGGCGTGCCGGGATAGGGTTTCGTATCCGCCCTTGGCCGATAGCTTTCGCCCGGGAATAACGTCTTGGTGGTCTCGAATTCGACAGGGCAATCGAAATCGAGATACACCTCGGCGCGGCGGTTGGCGGCTTCTTCGATATCGTCGGCCGTGGTCACCGCCTGGTTGCTCTCGGCATAGCCATTGGCGGTGCGGGTCACGAATATGTCGCCGAATGGCTGCAGCTCGTCGATGACTTTGATCGCCCGCTCGAGCGAGACCGTCCGGTTCAATCTTTCCGACCCGGTGGTGTCGGTAAAGCCGGCGATCACGAGCTTGCTCCGCGGACAGGCCAGCTGCTGGGCGAACGATTGCAAGCGGCTCCGATCCCCCGCCACGGGCGTCGTTGAACCGAGCTCGTATCGAACCGTCAACGCGCGGCCGTCGCAGACCGCCGGCACACGCTGCGCATCCTGCATCGAGAGCAAGATCTGCGGGTAATCGGGCGGCTGGACGGAGACGCTGTCATAAGGTTCGCCCAATCCTTCGCCTCCGCCTGCCTCGGTCAGAGGGGGAGGTGCTCCGGGCTGTTCGAAGATTCCACCTGCCAAAGCAACCCCGCCGATGATCGCAGCGCTATATCCGGCCGGACCATTCTGGCTGCCATCGCCCAGCGCGTAGGGCGGAGGAGGAAGCGGAGGCGGCGATGCAAGTGGGGGAGAAGGAGACGCGGCGCTCTCTACCGCGAGCGGCCCACCGTCGGGCACGAACACCACCCTGCCATCGGGCAATGTATAAGATGCGCCCTGTTGCTCCGCAGGCGGCGCGATCTCGCGCGATCGCGTGCGCGCAAGCGACCGCGTGCGCGGAGCCTGCCTAACCTGCAGAACGGGCACCGCGGCGGCGGCACTGGGACTCGCCCCGAGGAGCGGGCTCTGCTGCACTTCCTGCAGCGGGGCCATGTCGGGTCCCGGCACTGCGGGAGCAGCCGCGACGATTTGCGGCGGGGCGGTGTCGTCGGTGTCCGGCGCCATCCATTGCCATACCCCGAAGGCCGCGGCGCCGACGGCGGTCAGCGATCCGACGATGCTGGCAATCGTCTTGGTGCTGGAATCGAGCGACTGCAGGAAAGTCGTCTTGTCGGCCGGCGCCGCGACGGAGGCTGGTGTGGCGGCAACAACTGCAGCCGGCGCGAGCGCGGCAGCAAATTGCAGCCGGTCGACATCGCCTGAAGTGTAAAGCACCGGCGTGATCAGTTCGCACTGCGTCAGTTCGTCGGCGTCATTGGCAATGGCGCAGCGGCCTATCGTGACCGCGCTCGCCACCGTCTCGCCTGAAGTCAGTGCGGTGTAGAAATCCTGCGAGAAATTGATCGCGGCCTCGTCGGACACTGGCTGCTGCATCGCCACTACGAACGGGATGTTGAGACGCTGAAGCAGATTTTGCGCCATCCCGGCCATTGGCGCATCGCGAGATGTCGCACCGCTTTGGCAGGAATTGAGCACCACCAGCCACGGCCGCCGGTTAAGCAGCATGTTGCGCAGCACTTCTGCACTGACGCGGTCCGATTTGCCCTCCTCCTCGCTTTCGAAATAGAGCGAGCCCTCCGCGCCGTCGAACGAGCTGTGACCAATGTAATGGATTATATGCGGCTGCCACTCGTTGACCTTGCGTCGAAAGGCGTCGCGCGTCGCATCGGGCAATGAAGCAATTTCGAATTGGGTGTCGCCACCAGCAACCAGTTCTTCGATCCGACGCTGGATGTTGCCCAGTTCGACATCGGTTTCGAGATCTTCCTTCGGGTTGGCCGCCACCACGAGGATGCGGATCGGGAGCTCGATCGGCGGAGGCAATTCCGCCTGCGCGTCGAGCTTTCGAACGATGTTGGACGAGGTACCGATGGCAAGGAAGCGGTCGCGGGAACGCAGGTAAAGCGATTCCCAGGGAATGCCGGAAAGTTCCGCCGTCTGCGACAGGTCGAACTCCAGCTCGACACCCTCGTTATCAGCAATCCGGTCTTCCAGCGCGCCCATAATCTTGGGGCCTTCCGAGCTGTTCTTCAGGTCGAACAGGCAATCGAGCACGCGCTCGCCGATATCCTTGAGCGTCGGCAAGTCGGCCGCTTGGAAAAAACGCGCTTCCGCAGAAAGGGCGGCGGCATCGCCACTGCGGAAACTACGCGTCGTTCCGGTCTGTCCTGGCGCCTCTTCCCACAGGTCGGAGATGTCGGGCGGCAGTTTGGTCTCGAAGCGATGCACCGCGCCGGAGCGCCTGATTTCCAGGCGATAAGAGCCTTCGCCTGCAGGTGAGAACGCAATTGTCCAGCGCTTGCGGCTCACCGCACTGTCAGCCCACAAATATTCAGCCGCTTCCGCATGACTGGTCCACAGACTGGAGGATCGATTTACCGGTCGCCGTCGTTGCCGCGAAAGGTCCGCCGATCGCCATCGTTTCCGCGAAACGTGCGCTTGCGCTTCACAGACTGCGGGTCGTCGCTTTCCCCGCTGTCATGTGTGGGCGGTTCGCCGTTTTTTTGGGGTGTACGAGGCTCTTCATGATCGTCACGATTGTGGGGCATCATATTTCTCCCTCGCCTTATACTTTACAGCATTATAAAGAATAGAGCAACAAAGTGCTATTTTTGAGTAGGTCATGGCAAGGCTAGGAAATAATTATAAAAACTTCGAAAAAGCCTTCATCGCCGAACCGCTATCTGGCCATCGGATTGACTGGCCACCGATTGGCACACCCCTCTTATCCGCAGGACGACTCCTATCTTCGCAGGGTGCTCGATGATGTCTTTGCTCTCATCGACAGCACCGCCAGCACAGCAGGCACGGACCTTGCGATCCGCCTGAATACCTTGCTTGCCGACGGTAGCGACCAGGCAGGTGCGGAATTGGCGGTAGCCCGGGGCTGGGATCTAGTGGTGCCGCAGCCATTCGGCGAAAACCTCGCCCGCGCAGTCGCCGCACTCCCCGCGTCCAGCGACGCAATCGACGATCTTCTCGAAAGCGGGACCACCGGTGACGCGCAAGTTGCAACCCGCCTTGCGCCGTTGATCGAACTGGAAAAGCAGGGCCGCGTGTTCCGTATCGCCGACCGCGACGAAATTATCGCAGAGCTGGTCCGCGCCCACGCCCGATCTCCGAACGATGCGTCGCTCAACTCCTCGGTCATGTTCGAACTCGGCCGCCGCTTCGCCATAGCTGGCCGCATGCTCATCGAGCAGTCGGATCTGATCGTCGCAGTGTGGGATGGCAAAACCCGTGCAAATCTCGGCGGTACCGGGGACACGGTGAAGACTGCGCTGAACGCCTCGATACCCGTCTTGTTGGTGGACCCGGCCCGTCCTGCCGACTGGCGCATATTGTTGCAAAGCGAGATGCTGGCGCTCGAGGCCGAAGACACTACGAAGGGTGAACGCGAGCGTGAACTGGCACGCCTGGTCTGCGAAGCCGTGGGTGAAGACCAAGAGAAAATGGCACGGGCGCTCGCGGAGGAATCCTGGCGCCCGGCGAGTTCACCTCAATACCACGCCTATCGCCGCGTCGAAACGCTGTTCGGCAATCGCGGCACCGCGCGCTTCGCCTCCATTCGGCAAACATACGAGAAGCCCGAGGAGATCGCACAAGGCAGCACGCGCCACATTCTCGACACGTTGGAAGCGCTCGAGTCAGAAGATACGGCCTTTTCCGCCCGCCTCCGTGTAGGGATTTTCGAGCGCTTTGCCTTGATGGACGGGATCGCAGCGTTCCTGTCGGATCGACATCGGTCCAGCATGATCGTCAATTTCCTGCTTGGCACGATCGCCATTATCGCGGGCGTTCTGTACCTGCCGCTTGGCGGGTCGGGCTATAAATGGATTTTTGCCTCGATCGAACTCGTCGTGCTGATGGCGATCGTCTTCAACACCTGGCGCGCGCGAAAGCTCGACCTGCACACGCGCTGGTTTGCGACCAGGCGCGCGGCGGAATATCTGCGCAGCCGTCCGTGGATGCTGGCATTGGGCATCGCGCGGCCGCTGGGCGAGTGGCCTCGCGGCGAACACAGTAGCTGGCCCGAGACCTATGCCCGCCACGCCGCGCGCGAGGTCGGCCTGCCTGAAACGACGATCGACAGCCGCTGGCTGAGCGCGATGCTGCGCGCGCTGAAGGCGATGCTGGTCGTCCCGCAATTCGAATATCACCGTGCCAAGGCGCGGCGCCTGACACGCGTACATCACTCGCTCGACCACGTGTCGGAAATGCTGTTCGCTGCGGCCATCGTCAGCGTGGCATTCTATCTGGTGCTTGCGGCGCTGCAGTACGCCGGGGTGGCGGACGCCGATTTGGTCGAAAAGATCGGCAAGTGGTGCACCGTGCTGGGCGTGGCCTTTCCCACCATCGGAGGTGCGCTCGCCGGCATACGCTATTTCGGCGATTTCGAACGTTTCGCCGATATCTCGACGGTAACTGCGCAACGTCTCGAAGGCGTCCTTGCGCGCATCGAGATACTGGAAAAATCGCACGACGAAGCGCTACACTACTCGGACGTGGCGGAGATCGTCCGCACTGCCGATGCCGTGGTCATGTCCGAACTCGAAAGCTGGCAGGCCGTCTTTAGCGGGAAAAAGGTGGCAGTGCCGGTCTAACTGTAAACAACGAGATGGGATTCGCATGTTGCGCGGTTGGCAAATGCCGATCTCTCGCGGAATTCTGCGGTTAGTAAGCCTGCAGGATGCTGCGGGAGGGCGCCAGAAAGACGATGTTCCCTGTAAACTCCCTGCAAACAGGGAATCGGGCGCCGAGACGGGTTCGCTCCCGACTGCGTCGCCCACCAAGCAGTCCGTCACGGAAGTCGATTTCCGCCTCCGGGCGACGGTACTGCCGCGCGCAATGGCTTGCGCCGTGCCGACAGAGGTCTAGCGACGCGGCATGGACTTCGACGATCTCTTGCACCGCTACTTCGGCTCCTCCGCAATCGCCGAGATCCAGCCCGGGGCGCTGGTAGCGGGTATCGAGCGGATGCAGGTGGACTTCGGGCTCGAGCAGGATCGCGGCAAACGCTTTGCCCTGTGGTCGCTGCTCCATCTGCTCAGCGCCGCCCCCGATCTCGAGGCGTCTTTCGAAAAGGAAGCGGATCGCGAGGCGGCGCGCAATCTGATGGATATGCTGGCGGCGACGGAAAAGTTCGATGGCTGACACCATGCAATTGTCGAATTTCGACATCGACACATTCCTGCGCGAATACTGGCAGCAACGCCCGCTGCTGATCCGCAACCCGTGGAATGCCTGGCACAATCCGCTCGAACCCGACGAACTGGCGGGGCTGGCATGCGAAGGCGATGTCGAATCGCGACTTGTCGTCAAAAGCGACGATAGCTGGAAACTCGAAAACGGGCCGCTGCCCGCCGAGCGCTTCGGTGAACTGGGCGAAAATCCGTGGACGCTACTGGTGCAGGCGGTCGATCACCATGTGCCCGAGGTCGCCGCGCTGCTCGAATGCTTTCGCTTCATCCCCAACTGGCGGGTGGATGATGTGATGGTGAGCTATGCCGAGCACGGTGGCGGGGTGGGTCCGCATTTCGACAATTACGACGTCTTTCTGGTGCAGGGTCTGGGACGGCGGCGCTGGCAGATCGGCGCAGCCTGCAATGACGCGACTGAGCTCCTGACGCATCCCGATCTGCGGCTGCTGGCCGATTTCCAACCCGTCGAGGAGTGGGTCCTCGAACCCGGCGACATGCTCTACATCCCGCCCGGCATCGCGCATGACGGCGTGGCGGTGGGCGACGACTGCATGACCTATTCGATCGGCTTTCGCGCGCCGTCGCGCGGCGAGCTGATCGCGGGGTGGGCCCAGAGCCTGATCGGCGAACTCGCGGAGGACGACCGGTATGGCGATCCGGGCCTGTCCCGGCAGGCCAATCCCGGCGAGATCTCCGCCGAGGCCATCGCCGATCTCCACGCAATGGTCGCCGAGAAGCTCCAGGATCGCGAAGCTTTCGCGCGCTGGTTCGGGCAATATACGACCGCGCCCAAGAACCCCGAGATCGACTGGCAACCCGAACAACCGCTCGGCCGCGAGGAGGTGGAGCACCGCCTCGCAAAGGGCGTTCCGCTGCTGCGCAACCCGGCTACCCGCTTTTCCTTCATTGGTCAGGGTGCCGACAATCTGACGCTGTTCGTCGATGGCGAAATGTTCGAATGCAGCGCTGCCGCTGCGGGCTTTGCCAAGCGCCTATGCGTGCAGGATCGTCTGTCGGTCGATGCGGTGCTTGCGGGGGCCGAAGATGTCCTCGAACTGATCCTCGAGCTGCACGAAATGGGAAGCGTGGCTTTCGACGAGGAATAGTCTCTCTTAGACCGCGACTTCGCGCCATTCACCCGGCGCAAGACCCTCGAGCGTCCACTCGCCGATCGACCAGCGCACCAGCCGCAGCGTGGGGTGTCCGATCGCCGCGGTCATCCGCCTGACCTGGCGGTTGCGCCCTTCGCGCAATGTCACCCTCAGCCAACAGTCGGCGACGCTCTTTCGCACCCGGATCGGAGGATCGCGCGGCCACAGTTCGGGCGGATCGATCCGCTCGATCCCGGCGGGCCGCGTCATTCCGTCCTTGAGCCGCACCCCGCCTCGCAGCGCTGCGAGACTGGCTTCGACCGGCTCGCCCTCGACCTGGACCAGATAGGTCTTGGCCAGCTTGTAACGCGGATCGGCGATCCGGGCCTGCAATCTTCCGTCGTCGCACAGCAGCAGCAGGCCCTCGCTGTCGCGGTCGAGCCGGCCTGCAGGATAGACACCGGGCCGGTCGATGAAGTCGGACAGGGTCTGCCGTGCGGTCTCGGACCCGCGATCGGTGAATTGGGAGAGCACCCCATAGGGTTTGTTGAAGGCGATCAGCTGCGCCATATTCGTCCGTTCCTCTGCTCGCCGCCGTGCCGTGCGCCGGGTGCGATCCCATTTCGCGAAGCCTGTTGCAAGCCGCCGGCAGGTTTGCGCATAACGCGATGCAGCCGCCCCAATAACCCGCCCTGTTGGTAAACCCGCCGTTTACTCCTGCTGGCTAAGGTGATCAGGCAATCACACCAGGGTCGCACCTGGAACATGAGAGCTGAAGCGCACCGATGAACCAAATAGCCGCCCGGAGGGATCTGGAGGTCGTACTGGCCCTTCCCGACAACGACGGTCCGCATCCGATGGAGCTTTACGACGACGCGGCTGCGCTCGTTCCCATCGGCGCCTGGTCCTGCGAGCTTGCCAGCGAACGGCTCACCTGGACCAATGGCGTGTTCGATATTTTCGGCCTGTCGAGCGAGCACGCCCCCGAACGTCGCGCGGTGGTGGAACTGTTCGGCGAGGAATCGCGCGAGGTACTGGAACGCAAACGCACGAAGGCGATCCTTTCCCGTTCGGGCTTCACGCTCGATGCGCGCATCATCCGCCCCGATGGGGCCAAGCGCTGGATCCGCATCACCGCCGCCACGCGCGGGGCGAATGGCCGATCCGAAACGCTGTTCGGCATGAAGCAGGACATCACCGAGGACCGTGCGCGGTGGGATGCGCTGCGGGCGCAGGCGGAATGCGACCCGCTGACCGGGGTCGCCAACCGCGTCCGGTTTCAGCGTTTCCTCGACCAGTCCGAAAGCGATGCGCCGAGCGAGTCCGTCGGCGCGCTCGTCCTGTTCGACATGGACGATTTCAAACGGCTCAACGACAGCCGCGGCCATGCCGCTGGAGACGCCTGCCTCGTCGCACTGGGGGAGCGGCTTCGCCATGCTTTCCCGCAGGCGCAGCTGGTCTCGCGGATCGGCGGTGACGAATTCGCCGTGCTCCTGCCCGATTCGCGCTCGCACGCCGAAACCGAGCGTGCGGTGGAGATCCTGATGGCCAGCCTGCTGCGTCCCGTGCCGTGGAACGGTGAATTCCTGCCGCTCAACGTATCGGTAGGACTCGCCTTTCCTGCCATTGATGGCGAACTCGATCCGCAGCAATTGTACGCTGCTGCCGACGAGGCGCTGTACAATGCCAAGGCTACCGGTTCGACCGCCCTCGCCAAAGCCCGCGGCATCGGCGGGAGAGCCAGATTTCGCGCAATCGCGCGCCTGTTCTCGACGCGATGGGCGAACCTGGCGACCTCCGCAAGCTAACCCTAACCCAAGTATTGCTATTGAGAATTATTCTCATTGACGCGATGGGCCGGCACCTATAGCTGGCCGTTTGTGACCCGCAACACGATCCGAACCTGGTATCTGATTCACAGATGGAGCAGCCTGATTTGCACGGCGTTCCTGCTGATGCTGTGCGTGACGGGGCTGCCGCTGATCTTTCACGACGAGATCGACGCCGCGATGGGCGGCGATGCCGAAAGCGCGCTCGCGGGGGCGCCCTCCGCCGAATCCGGCCTCCCGCTCGACACGATGCTCGCGACCGCGCTGGCGGAGCGGCCGGGCGAAGTGCCGCTGTTCATGGCCTTCAGTCAGGACAGCCCGCTGCTGACGGTCACCACGGGGCCCGCGCCCGATGCGCCGGGCTCGGAAATGACGCTGCTGTTCTTCGACCGTGCCAGCGGCGCCTCGCTGGGGTCCGCACCGGGCAATGCCCTGATGGACTTCCTGCTGCAGTTGCACACCGACATGTTCCTCGGCCAGCCCGGCATGTGGGTGCTGGGCGCGATGGGCCTGCTGTTCGTGCTCGCGCTGGTCTCGGGCACCGTACTCTACGCTCCCTTCATGCGGCGGCTGTCGTTCGGAACCGTACGCAAGACCCGCAGCGGGCGGGTCGAGCGGCTCGACCAGCACAATCTCTTCGGCGTGGTCGCGCTGGCCTGGATGGCGGTGATCGGGCTGACCGGGGCGATCAACGCCTTCGCCGATCCGCTGATCGAGGGTTGGCGCGATGGCGAGGTCGCCGCGATGACCGCCGCCTATGCCGATGACGCGCCGCTCCCGCCCGAGCGCTACGGCTCGCTCGACGCGGCGATGGCTGCGGCGCAGGCGGCACTGCCGGGCAAGAGCCCGCAATTCATCGGCTTCCCCGGAGGCGACTGGTCCTCGGGCCATCACTACGCGATCTTTTTCCAGGGCGACCGCCCGGTGACGCAGCACCTGCTCACCCCGGCGCTGGTCGACGCCGCCACCGGCGAGCTGACCGATGCCCGCAGCATGCCCGCGCTCAACCAGGCGCTGATGATCTCCAAGCCGCTGCATTTCGGCGATTACGGCGGTCTGCCGCTGAAGCTGGTGTGGACGCTGCTGACGCTGGCGACGATCTGGGTGCTGTGGACCGGGCTGCTGCTGTGGTTCCGGCGCAGTCCCGGCGCGATCGAGCGCCGCATCGAGGAAATCCGTACCGGCGCGCGCTCGAAGGTGCCGGGATGAGCCGCGTCTCGCGCCAGAAAACCCGCACCATCTTCGCCTGGCCGCTGGCGCTCGGCGTCGCGACGCTCGCCGGGCTGGTGCTGGGTCTCACCGGCGATGGCCCGCGCGATATCGCGGCCTGGGCGCTGCTCGGCCTCGCCCCGCTTGTGATCCTCGGCGCGCTGCTGCGCCGCGCCCCCGATCCATCCTCTTCCCCTCGATAGAAAGCAAAAGACCCATGTCCCCTCTGCCGCGCGTTTCCGCCCTCGCCATCGCCACCACGCTTGCGACCTTCGCCCAGCCCACGCTTGCGCAACAAACCGAAGAGATCGTCGTCACCGCGCAGGCGGAGAACGCTACCGAAGTGGTCAATGGCGGCGATGCCGGCGCGCTTGGCGACAAGCCCGCCGAAGACCTGCCCTTCACGATCCGCTCCTACGACGAGAGCCTGATCCTCAACCAGCAGCCGCAGACGCTGGGCGATGTGCTCGACAACGACCCGACGATCCGCACAACCTACGGCTTCGGCAATGCGGCGGAGCAATTCGTGATCCGCGGCTTCCCGCTGTTCGGCGACGATATCGGGCTGAACGGGCTCTACGGCATCGCCCCGCGCCAGCTGATCGCGCCCGAACTGTTCGGCAGCGTGCAGGTGCTGAACGGCGCCAGCGCCTTCCTCAACGGCGCCGCTCCGGGCGGCTCCGGGCTGGGCGGCAGCGTCAATGTCATGCTCAAGCGTGCAGGCAATTCCGATCTCACCCGCGTCACGGCCGGCGCCAGCGAAAGCGCGCGCTACGGTGCCAGCTTCGATGTCGCGCGGCGCTTCGGCGCGAACGGCCAGTGGGGCCTGCGGATCAACGGCGCCTATCGCGATGGCGAGACTGCGATCGACGAGGAATATCGCCGCACGCAGGTGATCGGTGGCGGGCTCGATTACGACGGCGGCGCCTTTCGCGCCGCGCTCGACCTCGCCTATCAGGAAATCCGCGTCGACAATCTGCGGCCCAAGGTGACGGTGGGTACCACCACGATCCCCGCGGTGCCCGAAGCCGATGCGAATTACGCGCAGGATTTCACCTATAGCGAGTTGACCGATGTTTTCGGCACGCTGAGCCTTGAATACGATCTTGCCGACAACGCGCTGGCCTATGCCCGCGCCGGAGCGCGCGACGGGCGCGAGGACGGCATCTATGGCGGTATCACCGTGCTCGATGCCACCACCGGTGCCGCCAATGGCAATGCGCTGTTCGTGCCGCGCACCGACAACAACGAAGCGATCGAGGCGGGGCTGCGTGTCACGCTGGGCAGCGCGATCACGCAGGAAATCAATTTCGGCGGCAACATCGCCTGGCAGGTCAACCGCAACGCCTACGACTTCCTCTACGGGCCCGGCTTTGCCGGTTACGCCACCAATATCTACGACACGCCGCAGGTCGCGCTGCCCGCATCCACGCTGGTCGGCGGCGATCTCGACGATCCCTATCCCATCACCCGTACGCGGGTGGCCAGCGCCTTTGCCTCGGACACGATCGGGCTGTGGGACGACCGCATCCTGCTGACCGGCGGGCTGCGCCTGCAGGCGCTCAACGTGAAGAGCTACGACTATATCTCGGGCGCGCTGGCGACCGAATATGACGAGAACGCCGTGACGCCCGTCGCCGGTCTGGTGGTCAAGCCGTTCGCCGGGCTCTCGCTTTACGCCAACCGCATCGAAGGGCTGCAGCAAGGTCCGGTCGCGCCGCTCGACCCCGCGCTGGTGACCAATCCGGGCGAGGTCCTCGCACCGCGCCGGACGCTGCAATACGAGGTCGGCGGCAAGTTCGCGCTCGGCGGCATGTTCCTCAGCCTGGGCGCCTATCGCATCGAACGGGCCGGCGAGGGCCTGCTCGCCGATGGCAGCTTCGGCTATCTCGGCGACCAGCGCCACGAAGGGGTCGAATTCACCGCCAATGGCGAGCTCGCACCCGGCCTGCGGCTGATCGGGGGCGCGGCGCTGACCGAGGCGGAACTGATCGGCGGCGGCAAGGTGCCCGGCGTCCCCGACTTCACCGCCAATGCCGATGTCGAATGGGACCTCGCCTTCGCCCCCGGCTTCACCCTGACCGGGCGCGTCATCCACACGGGCGAGCAATGGGTCGATGCCGCCAACACGCTCGAGCTCGAAAGCTGGACCCGCTTCGATCTTGGCGCGCGCTATGTCTTCGCCGCCAACGAGATCCCGGTCACGCTGCGGCTCTCGGTCGATAATGTCGCCAACGAACGCTACTGGGCCTCGGCCTTCGACGCCTTCTCGGCGGCGCTTTTGCAGGGTTCGCCGCGGACGATCAAGGCGTCGATCTCGGCGGATTTCTGACAGGAAAACCAGCGAAAGAAGGAAATTCGGCGGTTCACGGCCCTTCGGAAATATCCGGAGCGGTCAGGGGCGTCCCGCCCAGAGCCTGCCACAAAAGCACCCGCGCGCGGAGCGCCCGGCCGCGCGCGGCGGCCGCGCGTTCGCCGCTGGCATCGGCCACGCGGCGCGCCTCGAGCACGGTCAGGAAATCCGACAGCCCCGAGCGGAAGCGCGTTTCCGCCAGCCGCGCCGCGCGCTCGACGCTGGCTCGCTCCTGTTGCGCGGCGGCCAATTCGCGATCGGCGGCGGCGACCAGACCGTAACCCGTTTCGGCGTCGCCCAGCGCGGTGAACACCGCATCGCGGTAGGTGGCGAAAGCGAGACGCTTGCTTGCCGCAGCAGCATCGATATCCGCCTGGATGCGTCCGAAATCGAGCAGCGGCCCCAGCAGGCTCCCGCCTGCCGATCCGACGATCGCATCCTCGTCGAACAATCCTCCGAGATCGAAGGACAGCAGGCCGAGCGCCGCGGAGAGCGTCAATTGCGGAAACCGCCGCGCGGCGGTGGCCGCGAGCTCGGCATCCTCGGCCGCCAGATTGGCCGCCGCTGCCAGCACGTCGGGGCGGTTGGCGAGAAGTTCGCTTGGGAGGGCCACGGGCGGCGCTGGTCCGACCGGAGCAACGGGCGAAGATCGAAGCGCCTCGATCACGCGCTGGCCGGGCTGGCCCGTCAATGTGACCAACCGACCGACGATCCGGGCGCGTTCGCTGGACAAAGCCGCGATCCGGCTGCGGCTCGCCGCCGCGGCGCCTTCCGCCCGGACGCGATCGAAGCCCGGCGCGATACCGGCGCGTTCGCGCACCCCGGCCAATCGCATCAATTCGCCGGCAGCGGCGAGGTCCTGTTCCAGCGCGGTCTGGCGCGCGGCGAGCGTACGCCAGTCGATTACCGCGGCGGCGATCTCCGCCAGCAAGGCATTGCGCACGGCCGCGGCTTCAAACCCCGCCGCATCCAGCCGCGCCTGCGCCGCTTCCTCGCGGGCGCGCAGCCGTCCGAACAGGTCCACGTCCCAACTGGCAGTGACATTGGCACCATAGCGGACCCGCTCGGTATCGATCGCGGCGCCCGGAGGCAGCGTGGTTCCGAACTGGTCGGGATTGGTCCGCACCCCCGTAACCGAAGCATCTACCCCGATGGAGGGCAGGCGCTCGGCGCCGGTCCGGGCGACGCCTGCACGCGCGATCTCGATCCGCGCGGCGGCCTGAGCCAGCGTCGGGGCATCGAGCAGGGCCAGCGCGGTAAGGCCCGCAAAGGCAGGATCCTCCGAAGGCAGCAGCGCGGCTAACGACCCGCCGATGGCGGCATCGGGCGCAAAGGCAAAGCTTTCGGGCAAAGGCGGGGGCGCCGTATCGATATCGGGCGCAGGACCGGCGACGCAGGCGCCCAAGGTCAGCACCGACGCAAGGACGAGCAGGCGAGCGCTCATCGCGCCGCGCCCTCGCCTGCACCCTCGCCTGCGCCCTCGCCCTCAGCCCGGCGGCCTGCGCTGTCCCGCGCCGGGATAAAGGCATCGACCTGCTGCCCCACCCGGAACAGCCCGTCGGCAGAGGGCAGTTCGTAGATGATCTGCAGCACCCGGACATCGACCCGTTCGGCGGCGCTGTTGGTCAGCGAGCGCTTGGGCACCACCCGCGGTTCGGCGCGGACGAAGCGCGCCTTCACCTGCCGCTCCGCCGCACCGCGCGGCGAGACGATCGCCGATTCGCCAAGCGCGACACGGGGCGCCTGCTCTTCGTCGACATCTATGCGGATATGCAGCGGGCGGGTCTCGCCCATCTCGATGAAGGCCTGCGAGCCCCCGCCGCCCATGGTCGAGAGATATTCGCCGGGCCTGATGTTGACCGCGAGAATCTCGCCCGCGATCGGTGCGCGGACGGTGGCGCGGCCCAGTTCGGTCTGCGCGCTGCCGACCTGCGCCTGCGCGCTGGCGAGCCTTGCCTGCGCCGCCGCGAGCCGGGCCTCGGCCAGCTGCCGGCGTTCGCGCGCCGCATTCGCCTCGCCCTCGGCGCCGATGACTTCGGCACGGCTGACCGCAGCGGGATCCTCGACCTCCCGATAGAGCCCAAGCTGGCGCCCGGCGGTGGTTTCGGCGCTGCGCGCTTCGGCAATCGCGGCGCGGGCCTCGGCGATGGCCGCGCGCGCCTCGCCGACCGCGGCCCCCGTTTCTGCGATCCGCGACCGGAGCGCGCGGGTGTCGACCACGAACAGCGGCTGCCCCTTGGCGACATAGTCGCCGGGCTGCACGCGCAGATCGGTCACCAGACCCGACAGCGCGGTACCCACCTGGATCGTCTCGCTCGAAGGCTCGACCACGCCCGCGCCAGCGACCCGCGGCGAACCCGCCAGCTCGCCCGTCGCGCGGGGCGGTTCGCGGTCCGGCTCCTCGAGTTGGCGATCGGGGAGGCCGGAGCCGACGAAGATCGCCGCCCCGACCAGCCCGATCACAGCGATGATCGGCAGGCCCTGGCGCGAAAAACTGAAATTCTCGGGTAATATCGCCATCAGTGGTCCTCCGGCATGGTTGTGCCATCATGCGTAATCCGCCCGTCCTCCAGCACCAGGATACGGTCGGCGAGATCGAAAACGCGGTTGTCGTGGGTAACGATGATGCAGGCGCGGTCTTCCGCCACCGCGACTTCGCGCAGCAGGTCCATCACCCGGCGGCCCGAGCGGGCATCGAGCGCGGCGGTGGGCTCGTCGCAGACCACCAGCCGGGGTTCGTGGACCAGCGCGCGGGCAATCGCGACGCGTTGCTGCTGGCCGCCCGAGAGCTGGTTGGGCAGTTTGTCGACCTGGTCGCCGATATTGAGCTTTTCCATCATCGCCACCGCGCGCTCGCGCGCTTCGAGCCGGTCCATTCCCTGCGCGATCAGCGGCACCGCGGCGTTCGAGGCGGCATCGATCGACGGGATGAGGTTGTACTGCTGGAAGATGAAACCGATGTTGTTGAGGCGAAACTCGACCAGCTGGGTGTCGGTGAGATTGTAGATGTCGGTACCGAACACCTCGACCTCGCCCTGGGTCGGCCACAGGATCCCGCACATGATCGAGATCAGCGTCGTCTTGCCCGAACCGCTCTCTCCGACGAGATAGGTCAGTTCGCCCGCTTGCACGTCGAGATCGATGCCGTGGAGCACGGTGATGGTCTGCTGCCCCGCCTTGAAATCGCGGGTGACGGCGCGCGTGCTGATTGCGGCACCGGCGGGGGTGGAGGCGCTCACCGGAACACCGAGGCGGGTTCGGTCTTGAGGACGTTGCGCAGCGCCAGCCAGCCGGTCAGCGCCAGGATCAGCGTGACCGCGGCGAGACTGACCAGCGGCACCTGCCACGGGATGTAGAACCCCTTGAAGGTGGGATTGGCGGAGAAGCCCCAGATGAAGGCCACGGTGCCGAGCACCCCAAGGCCATAACCGACCAGCCCTACCAGTGCCGCCTGGCTGGCGACCATGCCGCGGATCTTGGCGTTGGTGACCCCGATCGCCTTCAATGCGCCGAACTGCTTGATGTTGTCGCGGATGAAGAGGCTGAAGGTCAGCCCGACGATCGCCACGCCAACGATGAAGCCGAGCATCACGGTAATCCCGAAATTGAGCGGGATGCCGGTGTTCTGGATGATGAAATCCACGCCGTCCTGCGCAAACTGGTCGCGAGTGCGAGCGCGCAGGCCGGTCAGTTCGGTGATGCGCTCGGTCAATTCGGCGGGTGTTGTCCCGTCCGACGCGCCGACCAGCACGAAGCTCATCCGGTTGCGCGTCCCGGGCACATAGTTCAGCGCCCGGCTGTATTTGGTATAGAGCGTGACCTGGCTGGTGAAGCTGGGGATGGCATCGGCAATACCCAGGATGACCGCACGCTGATCGTTGAGCTCGAGCCGCTGGCCGATCGGGCTCTGGCCGGCTTCGAACATCCTTGTGGTGCCGACATCGTCGATGATGACGCTGTCGGGTTGCGACAGGACATCGGCGCTGCCTTGCGCCATTCGCTTGGGCAGGCCGATCAGCGTCGCATCGTCGACCCCGATCACGCTTACGCCCTCCAGATCGCCATCGCCGCTGCGCACCGAGGCATTGGCGCGCAAGTGCGGCACCGCCCATTCGACACCCGGGACGCTGCGCACCTTGTCGAGCGCAGTCGAGGGCATCGGAAAATTGACGTCGGTGGTGCGGCTGACCTCGTCCATCACCCAGATATCGGCGGTGGGGACGTTGTAGACCCCGCTCGCCCCGCGCTCGACGAGATTGACGAAGATCGTCAACTGCTGGGTGATCAGCAGCGTCGAGAACGCGATTCCGAACACCAGGCCATAGAATTTCTGCTTGTCGCCGGTCAGCATGCGGATCGCGATCCAGAGCATATGTTGGATTACCCCCGTCTGGCTGGGGGGCTTGTCGGATCGACCCGCACCCGCCATTACTGAACGACAGCGTTTAAATGAACGGAGCCGTTCACTTTGTCAAGCAGTCAGGGCATCAAGCAGGGCCGACCCACCGATCTCGCCAAACACGAGGCGATCCTGCGGACCGCCGGACGCAGCTTTTTCGATGTCGGCTTCGCCGCCACCTCGATCGAACAGGTCGCCGCCGATGCGGGCGTGTCCAAGGTGACGGTCTACAATCACTTCGGCGACAAGCGCGGGCTCTTCACCGCCGCGGTCGAGGCCGAATGCGAGCGGCTGCGCGACCATTTCTCGATAGCTCCCGCCGAAGGCGCCGATCTGCGCGCCCGGTTGACCGCGATCGGCGAGGCGATGTCGGCTTTCCTCTCACGCCCCGAGATGGTCCAGTTCGAGCGCCGCATTGCCGCAGAGACCGAGCAGGAGCCGGCGATCGGAGAGGCCTTTCTTGCCGCCGGGCCGCACCGGATGAAGGCGGGGTTCGCCGCGCTGCTCTCGGCGATGAATGCCGCGGGCGAAGTCGCGATCGACGATCCCGATCTGGCTGCGGAGCAGTTCGCGGCGATGTGCAAGGGCATGGGCGATCTCGACCGCCGCTTCGGCATGCCCAAGGACGAGGCGCGCGACCGCGAACGGATCGACGGCGCGGTCGAAGTCTTCTGCCGGGCCTACGCAACCGGCTGACCGGGCTGGAATATTATCTCCATTCCTGCGGCAATTCGCAGGCGGTCGGAAGCTTGCGACAGAGGCCCGAAACGCATCTCGAGGTCCCGAAAAAAGCTCCATTCTCCATACCGCCGCGTTTGCGCGGAGCGAGTGTCCCACTCCATTCATTGCTCCGGGCGCTGATTGGGGGGCCTGTGGCATTCACCAGGGAGAGCATCGGCGAACGCCTGTTCGAGAGTGTCGGACGATCCTATCGCGATCTGCCAGCCACGCTCGAGGCTCTCGCCTGCGCGCTGGTGTCGCATGGCAGGCTTCATTCGCTGACGATGCAGATCGACAGTATCGGCGTGCTGTCGGTGGGGCGGCAGGCGAACGGGCGCGAATCCTGCTGGGAAGCGCCTTCGGCGCTGCCTCACGAGACGGTCATACCGGGTATGCAGAAAGGGTTGCCGGCGGCAGGACTCACAGTCGAGATTCCCTACGCCGGTCGCTCGTTGGGCTGGATGCAATTCCGAACAACCGGACCGTCCGATAGCGCCAGCCCCCTGCCCGATCTGCTTCCCCGGTTCGCGCGCCAATGCGGCCGGCTGGTCATGCGCGACCGGCTCGAGCAATGGTCGCTGGGACGGTTGGGCCAGCCGCTGCGCCTGATTGGTCTGAGCAGCGCGATGCGCGATCTGGATCGGTTCGTGGAAGCCGCCTCGGCGAGTCCGCTACCGGTCCTTCTCCAAGGCGAATTCGGGACCGAAAAACTGGCCACCGCCGCGGCGATACATTGCTGTGGCCAGCAGGCGGACAAGCCGTTCGTCGGGGTGGACTGCCGCGATCCCGATGGCGAACCGGCAGATTGGCTGGCGCAGGCGAAGGGAGGAACGCTCTACCTTTCTGCGATCGATTGGCTGTCGCCGCCGCTCCAGAGCGCGTTGCCGCGGCACCTGCCGTCGCGGCTTTCGCTCTGGCCGCACAAAGGCAAGCACCGCGCGCCCCGCATCATCGCCTCGACCACGGCGGATCTGACGCACCTTGCATTGCAGGGAAGCTTTTCGCGGGAACTGGCGAGCGAGCTTTCGGTCCTCGAAGCAAGGCTCCCGCGCTTGCGTGAACGCAAGGAGGATCTCGGCGCGCTCGCCCGCGATATGATCGCCCGGCTGGGCCATGATGCAGATAGCAAAGTCTCTGACGAGCTAATGGAGGCTTGCCTGGCCTACGACTGGCCAGAGAATCACGCAGAGCTAGAGCGCGTGCTGGGGCGGTTGGCGACGATGACGGGGGCCGCGCCGATCGACGCGTCTGCTATTCGGCGGCACGCCCCCGTGCTGGCGAAGGGGCAGAGCGCTCCCCCGCACCCGCTGGCCGTCTGGACGCCGCCCACTGCGACACCAATCGACCGATGGGCCATGCGCGCGATTGATCCGCAGGATGACTTTCCGGAGCTCGATGGAGCCTTGGCAAAAGCCCTGCGCCATCTGGGCCAGCGCTTCGAGGAAGCCTTCGCTCTCACCGAACTCGCGGCGGTCGGCGGGGTAACGCCCCAGCGGATGAGCGCGCTGTTCCGCTCCGTCATCGGGGTCTCGTTCAAGAAGTTGCTGCGCCAGATCCGCATTCTGGCCGCATGCGAACGCTTGGCGCACGAGCCGACACTCTCGATCACCCAGCTCGCCTTCGATGTCGGCTTCGGCGATCTGAGCTATTTCGAGCGCAGCTTCCGCAGCGCGATCGGCCAGAGCCCGCGCCAGTTCCGGCAGCATCGGCGACTCGGTGAGCAGGTCACCTCCACGCCGTTTTTGTCCGACTCGGCGAACAATTCGTCCGGAACTGTGCACAGTGGCCCTGAGCCGGACTAATCCACGCGATCGGGCTGCATTTCCGTCCGTTCGAGCCGGGTCGGCGCCCGCAACCGGTCACGATTCGTCCAAGTATTCGCGCACGGCAAACCGCATTCTCTCCCCAGCTCGACTCGCTTGGCAGACGGGCGATGCGACCCAGATTGAAAGGGGATGAAATGGCTTTTCCAACTCATGTGAACGACCAGATTACCGATTCCGTCACCCAGGCCAACGTCAAGGTTCTGGGCGACGCACCGGCGATCGCGATGGGCAATCTCTATCAGGCGACCGCACAGTCGCTCGCCAACGCCGCGCACAACGCCACCAATGCGCAGCAGCAGAGCTACGTCTCCTCGCAGGCGGCGACCACCATGGGGGTTGCGACGCTCTATTCGCTCGACACCGCATCGACCGGTGTCGCCACCGAGGACATCTTCAAGGCCGGGCAGGCGCGCTCGGGCAGCCTGCTCTGACGCCAACCCAGCCACGCCGGTCGAACGCCCGGCGCGGACCTACCCGTTTCCACATCGATAAAGGAGCCAGACGATGGCCTTTCCGACATTCGTGAACGACCAGATTACCGATTCCGTCACCCAGGCCAACGTCAAGGTCCTGGGCGATGCCCCGGCGATCGCGATGGGCAATCTCTATCAGGCAACCGCCCAGGCCTTGAGCAACGCCGCGCACAATTCCACCAACGCTGCGCAGCAAAGCTACGTCACCGCGCAGGCGGCGACCACCATGGGGGTGGCGACGCTCTACGCGCTCGACACCGCATCCACCGGAGTCGCGACCGAAGACATCCTCAAATCGGGTCTGACCTGAGGAAGGACCGTCGGACATGCGGGCTGCGGCCCGGCCAATGACAAGGCGTAGCTAGACCATGGCGAACCCCACGCCCGTCAACAGCCAGATCACGGATGCCGTGACGCAGGCGAATGTCGAAGCGCTGGGCGCCGCTCCCGCGGTCGCCATGGGCAATCTCTACCAGGCGACGTCTCAGGCTCTGGCGAACGCCGCGCACAATGCGACGGTCGCGCAGCAGCAGATGAATGTGGCGGCGCAGGCCGCGACCACGGCAGGGGTGGCGCTGTTGTACGCCATCCAGACCGGCAAGAAGTGATCCGGGCAGAAGATCGCCCGGATCGGCACCGAACCGAGTTTGAACCCGCGGCGACGCCCCGGCGTGCGCCATCAATGAAAGGAAGCATGCAATGGCATTTCCCAGCCACGTGAACAGCCAGGTCACCGACTCGATCACCGAGGTCAACACGCTGGTGCTCGGCGATTCTCCGTCGATGGCCACCGGCAATATGTTCATGGCCACCAGCCAGGCGCTGGCCAACACCGCGCACAACGCGACCAACCAGCAGAACCAGAGCTTCGTCACCTTCCAGGCATCGACCGCGCAAGGGGTGCAGACGCTCTACTCGCTCGACATCGCCTCGACCGGAACGGCCACCGCCGGGGTCTTCCGGCGCGGACTGCTCTACTGAGCTAGCGGCTGACCCTGCCCATGGCTGCGCTGGACGGACTTGCACCGGTCACCGCGCTGACCATCGGCGAAGCGCCTTCGGCGGCGATGGCGATGACCTATCTGGCGATGGCCAACAGCATCGGTCACGCCATGGAAAACGCCGTCGCCGCCCAGCAGCGCGGCCAGCTGATGGCCGAAGCCGCTACCTTCCAGGTGCTCGCAATGGTTCTCAAAAGCGGAGCGTAAGTGATGCCCGATCAATATGTGAACGATCAGATCGTCGAATCCGTCGCGGATGTGGTCACGCTGAATATCGGCGAGGCGCCCTCGCAATCCTCCGCCATGCTCGATGTCGTGATGGCCGAGACCATCGGCATGACCATGTACAATGCGGTCAGTCGTCAGCAATCGTCGAGCACTGTGGGTTCCGCGGCGGTCACCGCGGCCTGCGCCAAGATGCTGCAGACGCCGTTTCCGATCATGCATCCCCGGCCACCCATTCCCCCGCCCGACCACGGCGTCGAGCCGCTCCCCTATGGCGAGAGCATCGCGACCGTCGATGCGCGTGCCACGATGGCGATCGACGAGCTCACCGGAATCGCGCGGGCCAGCGACGCCGCCACGGCGACCGCGACGCTCGAAGCACTCTCCGACCATCTGGCCGACGCGATCAAGTCGCTGAAGGGCGGCACCCCGCCGTCGCCTCCGCCCAGCCCGCCCAAGAGCAAGAAGTAGGAAAATCGAACCATGGCCAACGTCAATCCGCTCATCACCGACGTCATTACCCAGACGCAGCGCGCCACCCTCGCCAAGGGGCCGATCCAGGCCAGCGGCCAGGGCAAGGCCTATCAATCGGTGGCGCAATCGACCGCGATCGCGGTGCAGGATGCGACCGATGCGCTCCGCAACGTCACCACCGTGGCGAGCACCGCTGCCGGGGTGGCACTGGCCCAGATCCTCGCGACTGGAAACGCGGAACAATACCAGCCCACGCTCGACAGCGCGAAAGCCATGGTCGCCACCGCGATCCAGGATTTCGCCGCGGTGGGCGAGGCGGCGGGCAAGGTGCTGAGCTCCTTCCCGTCGGGCCCCTCCAGCTGAAGCGAGAAGCGCCATGACCGTCCAGATAGCCGACACGCCGCTGACCAGCGCCTTCGCTCTGTCCGAGACCGGACGGCTGGTGATGGGGCTGATCGACGGCGGGTTGCACTGGCTGGACTATGCGATCGGCGCGAGCGACCGCACCTACGCCTTTCCCGACGAGAGCACGCTGGTCGCGGCGGTGCAGTCGGGTCTGCACGCAAACCGGCTCATGCTGGTGGGCGGGGTCGAACTCCCGGTCGCGCCGGTCAAGCTGATGACGATGAACCCGCGCGAGCTGCAGATCCTGCGCCGCGCGGCGTTGGGGGAAATCGATCCGGACGAGCCGCAGGTGCTCGAGATTCTCGCCCGACACCGCCTCGCCACCCTCGCAGACCTGACGGCGGTAGATGATTTGCTCGACCATCTCGAAGTCCCCGACGAGCCGCTTTTCAAGACGATGACGCTGGACGATCGGCTGACCTTGCTGGCGCTGGAAGGAGACGATCGCATCACCGATCCGGGCAAGCCGGACCTGCGGCTGGAAGCCGCGCAATTCGCGCTCGACCAGGCGGGATCGCCCGTCGAATTCGCCGATTACCTGCGCGCCTTCCTCGATCTGATGCGCAATCTCGACGAACCGTTCGAATCCCCCGAAGAGCGCTACGAACAGGCCGAACGGGCGGTCTATACGCTGGGGCCGCTGATGTTCGCGACGCTCGACTGCCCCGATGCCCCGGGTCTCGTCGCCCCCGCGCAGGTCGAGGCGGCGATCAGCGAATGGATGCTCGCCGGACGACAGCTCGGCTTTCTGCGGGTCTCGCAGGGGATCCAGCAGATCGTCGCCGGAGGGGGGTACACCAGTCAAAGCGGGCTGGCCGCCGAATTGGCGGTCCGCAGCTATCTCGACCGCGCCAACCGCGTGATCCAGTTCTACGGGATCGGCCCCGCCTATATGCAGCAGGACGGCGCCACCTGTCTCTTCCCCGTCGGACCCAAAGAGGAAGCGGTCGTGCGGCTCGACCCCACCGGAGCGATCACTCTGGCTAGGTTCGACGGCGGACCGCTGGAGTTCGGGGATAGCTCGGACTTGCCCCACCGCGCCGACGATGGCCGGACGGGAAGGCGTGCCCCCACGCGCAAGAAAGTCGCCCGCAAAAGCAGACGGAAGGCAAGGAAATGAGCACCAGGCCCAGCAGAAAAGCAAAGCTCCCCGAAAAGCATACGAAGGTCATCGAGGAAGCGATGAACGCGGCCAGCGAGGCGGTGAAGGACACCGAGAAGGCCTATGCGGCTGCCGGGCTGGATCGCAAGGCCCAGTTCTCGCTCGCGGGCAGCGCCATGCGCGAGGCAGGGAAACTCGCCGAGGATGCAGTCAAGATCGCGATCGCGCAGGTCGCAGAAGCGATGGATCAAATCCCGCATCAAAAGCGCAGCGACCGATGACCATGGTCGTCCTCTCCCCGGCGTTCGGCGGGCGCTAGGCGATGGCGCTGCCCCCAGCCAAGCGCGCCCTGGCCCGGGTCGCCGCCGTCGCCGGCGCGCAGGCGAACCTGCCGATCGAGCTCGCCACCCAGAAGGACCAGGCTTTTCTATGGGGTGCGGCGGCGGTCAACCCGATGCAGGCGCTCGAGACTTCGTTTCGTCGGGTGGTTCGGGCTGCGGAAGAGCGTGGCGGCGATCCCGCGCGGCAACGCGAGCGGGAATCGGCGGCGATGGAGGAGTATTTTTTCTTCGAGGCCAGCACTGTCCGCCTGCTCGGGGTGGGTCGCGACGAGAGCTTCGACGGGATGCCCTATCCACTTCCCGCCGATGCGATACGCCATGCGCGGCACGAATGGTATGCGGCGCGCGAAGCCTTGGCTGCAGGTGGGGCGGCGGGGGGCGGGGCTGCAGCCCGGATCGACGCGACCCGCAGGGCGCTACAGCGCGTGGAGCAGCCTTTCCTGCCGCCCGAGAACCCGACCGGGGTGGTCGTGCCCAGCGTGGCGCAGGCCCGCCTTCGGATCGCCGCCCCGGGGGCCGCTCCCGCGGTGTTGGCCAATCTGAAGCAGGCCATCACCCTGCTGGGCGACGCGGTCGAGGGCGATGCGAGCGTCCAGGCCTTCTACATCATCGAACCCTTCTACCTGTCGCGCCTGCTGGTGCGCTATCGCGTGCGCTCGCGGCACCAGCTCACCGACGACCAGGTGGCGAATGCGAGCGGCGCGCTCACCGCTACGCTCAACCGGCAGCAATGGCTGACCGACTGGCTGGCGCACGCGATGATCGACCTCGAGCGGGTCGTGCTTCATCCCGACGTGCAACCCAATGTGCGGTTCTTCCTCAAGGGCGGGCGCGCGCTGGCCTATCTGTTCGGTCGACCGCAGGACGGCGCGAACGACTGGGATAGCCAGGTCCTGATCAATCCCGACCTGCCAGCAGACGAATGGTACGCGGTGTACCGCAAGGTTTCGAACCGGCTGCTGGTGGCGCTGATGCGCAAGAAGGCCGAATTCTACTCGCTGCTCAACGCCAATGCGGCGCCGCTGATCAACCTCCCGCTGCCGGTCGGCGTGCCGGTCGATCCGTTCGACGATGCCGCCCCCGATCCCGGCACGATGCCCGAGACGCCCGAAGAGGATCGGGACGAGGACGACGAGGAGACGCCCTTCAGCCGGAGCTGCAAGGCCGAGCTGATCGATGTCGGAATGCCGCGTCGCGATACGATCGAATGCCGCGAGCAATGGGTCCAGCTCGCGCAGGACATCATCCGCCCGACGGAGGGCATGCCGATCCCCGGCTATGCCTATTACATCGACGAATATCTCACCATGGTGCGCGAGTATTTCGCCGGCGAACCGCGCGCGCAGGCCAAGGCCCACAAGCGCATCGAGCGGCTCGCCGAGCTCCTGGCGAGGGACAGCGCCGCGATCGCGATCCTCGACGCCTATCAGCGCATTCCCAACGCCATCTTGCAGATCGCCGCCCAGCCGGTCGCAATCTTCGCCGCGGGCCAGCTCCCTCCGGCGCGGCAGCCGCTGCATTATGTGCTGATCGAGCTGCTCGACCAGTTCGCTACCGCCTACGATATGGAGCTCGAACCGCTACTGGCCGCGGAGTTCGCCGAGTTCTTCGTGGAATGGATGCCGCAAGCCGAAGCGCTTGCCGACCAGGAAGCCCGTGCCCGCTTCCGACTGTCGGTCGATGCCGCGCCGATGGCCGATGCGATCGGCTTCGGCCAGTGGCTTTCGGCCCGGCTGCAGGCGCATGTCGCGGGGCGGGCGGCGCTGATCGCGGCCCAGCGCGAGGCGATCGACGAGCTGATCCGCACGCTCTACGCCGCGTCGATTTTCGACCAGCGCAACGAATACGAACTGCAGCTGGCGATCGGCGGGAGCCTCGCCGCAGCGCTCCATGCAGACTACGAGAATGCCCGGGGAGCGACGCTTGAACCCGTCGGCAAGATCACCATCGGGCTCTACTACACCGACCGCGCGATCGATCCGGCGGTGGCGATCGAGCTGGTCAAGCCGCTGCTCGCCGGCTTCGTCGCGCCGCAGCCCGGCGCGCTCTTCGAGATGGATGACAGCCATCTCGCGAAATTGCTGCTGTTCGCGGCCGATCCCGAGACGATCGAGCCGTTCGGACCCTATCAGCCGCTGGTGATCGAGATCGTGGCGAAGCGGGTCCGCGTGCGGCCGCTGATCAGCTTCATCTGGGGGCTTCCGGTGCTCAGCCTGCGCGATCTCATCATCGAATATCAGACCCGCGCCGCGCATGTGGTGGAATTCGCGATGCGCGGCGTGCTTCGCAAGACCGCGCGCGCGCTTACCGATATGCTGATGAAGGTGCGGCAATAGGCGCCCAAATGCCCCCTATGCTTGCAGCAGCGTGATAAGCCGCTAACCCCACCCCGGTGCCAACAGCGACGGGAATTGCAGTGAGCGACGAGTGGGTCATCGGCATAATCGGCGGATCGGGTCTCTACGCCATCGAGGCGCTGGAAGACGAGCAATGGATTCCGGTCCAATCGCCCTGGGGCGAGCCGTCCGATGAAATCCTCTGCGGCCGGATCGGCCATGTCCAAATCCGCTTCCTGCCGCGCCATGGCCGCGGGCACCGCGTACTGCCCGGCCAGCTCAACGCGCGCGCCAATATCGATGCGCTGAAACGCGCGGGCTGCACCGATATCCTCGCAATCTCGGCGGTCGGCTCGCTGAGCGAGGATCTGCCGCCGGGCAGTTTCGTCACGGTCGACCAGTTCATCGACAACACCAGGGGCCGCCCCTCGACCTTCTTCGACAATGGCTTCGTCGCGCATGTCGCGATGGGCGATCCGGTGTGCGAGCGGCTGACCGATCTCACCGCCAAGGCGGTCGAGCAGGCGGGCGGCGAGGCAAAGCGCGGCGCCACCTATCTGGCGATGGAAGGCCCGCAATTCTCGACCCGCGCGGAGAGCAAGCTCTATCGCCAATGGGGTGCGCAGGTGATCGGCATGACCGGGATGCCCGAAGCCAAGCTCGCGCGCGAGGCCGAGCTTCCCTATGCGCTGCTCGCAATGGTCACCGATTGGGACAGCTGGCGCGACGGCGAGGCGGCGGTCGATGTCGGATCGATCATGGCGCAGATGGAAGCCAATGGCGCACTGGCGCGCAGGACGGTGGAGGAGCTGGTTCGTTCGCTCCCGCCCCGGCGCGAACCCTCGCCGATCGACCGCGCGCTGGACTTCGCGGTGATTACCGCACCCGAGCAGCGCGATCGCGGGCTGATGGCAAAACTCGATGCGGTGGCGGGACGGTTGTTCGCGCAGGACCGGGGCTGATTTGCAGGATCTGCTGGTCATAGGCGGCGGCATCAACGGCGTGGGCATTGCCCGCGACGCCGCCGGGCGCGGGCTGTCGGTCACCTTGTGCGAAAAGGACGACCTCGCCTCGCACACCTCATCGGCCAGCACCAAGCTGGTTCATGGCGGATTGCGCTATCTCGAACAGTACGAGTTCCGGCTGGTCGCCGAGGCGCTGCGCGAACGCGAGGTGCTGCTGAAAGCCGCACCGCATATCATCTGGCCGCTGCGCTTCGTGCTGCCGCACGACAAGGGCCTCCGCCCTGGCTGGATGCTGCGTATCGGGCTGGCGCTCTACGACACCATCGGCGGGCGGCGCAGCCTCCCGCGCAGCCGCGGGGTGGACCTCACCCGGCCACCGCATGGCGGCGTGCTGCAGGACCGGCTGACCCGCGGGTTCGAATATTCGGACTGCTGGGTGGAGGACGCGCGGCTGGTGGTGCTTTGCGCGATGGACGCCCGCGATCGCGGCGCACAAATCCTCACGCGGACCGAATGCATCGCGCTCGAACGGCACCCGTTGCACTGGCGCGCGACCTTGCGCAGCGCGGACGGGACCACGCGGATCGTCGAAGCACGCGCGCTCGCGAATGCGGCGGGGCCCTGGGTGGATGCGGTCGCCCGCAACGCGCTGGGCGCAGGCACGCCCGCGCGTCTCAGGCTGGTCAAGGGCAGCCACATCATCGTCCCGCGCAAATATCCCGGCGAGCACGCCTATATCTTCCAGAACGGCGACGGACGGGTGGTCTTCGCCATCCCCTATGAACGCGACTTCACGCTGGTGGGCACCACCGACCAGCTGTTCGAGGGCGATCTCGACAGCGTGCGTATCTCGCGAGAGGAGCGCAATTATCTGCGCGAGGCCGCCGGGGAGTATTTCAAAAGCGGCATCTCGGACAACGAGATCGTGTCCACCTACGCCGGCGTGCGTCCGCTCTACGAGGACAGTTCGGCCAAGAATTCCACCGTGACGCGCGACTATGTGTTCGAGCTGGAAGCGAAGGACGGGGCGCCGATCCTCTCTATCTATGGCGGCAAGATCACCACCTTCCGCAAGCTGGCCGAACACGCGCTGGGCAAGCTCGCAACGCATCTGCCCATGGGTCAGAAGTGGACCCGCGAGGCGCCGCTGCCGGGTGGCGAGATGGCGGATTTCGCCGCTTTCCTGTGGCGCGCGGGCGAACGCTACGCCTGGATGCCACCCGAGATGTTGCTGCGACTGGCCCGCGCCTATGGGACAAGGATCGACCGGGTCGTCGGCACCGCCGACGGGCTCGACCGGCTGGGCGATCATTTCGGTGGCGATCTCTACGAAGCGGAGCTGCGCTACCTCGTGAAAGAGGAATTCGCGCGAACGTCCGAAGACATCCTCTGGCGGCGCAGCAAGCTCGGCCTGCACCTGCCGGCGGAAACGGAACGGCGCGTCGCGGATTGGTTGGACAAGCAGGGCGGCGACTCCGCTTGATTGCCCGCGCGAGCGGGTCCAAGGGCCGCCCGATACCGCACATGTCGTCGCAAATCGAACATTCGAGTTTCCTTCCCATGGCCCGTAACGACCCCACCACGCTTCTCGACCGCCACTCCGTCCGCCTCGCCTATCGACAGGACGAGAAAGAGTGCGTCGCGGAACGGCTGACACAGGCCCTGCCGGCTGCCGAATTGCACAAGGAGGCGCAGGCGCTCGCGATCGTGCTGGTCGAAGGCGCCCGGCGCCAGAAGCCGAGCGGCATCGATGCCTTCCTGCACCAGTTCGGTCTCGCCACCGAGGAAGGCATCGCGCTGATGTGCCTTGCCGAAGCCCTGCTGCGCGTCCCCGACAGCCGCACCGCCGATGCGCTGATCCGCGACAAGATCGGCGATATCGAGTGGTCGGAGCATCTCGGCGAATCGAGTTCGACCTTCGTCAACGCCGCAACCTTCTCGCTGATGCTCACGGGCGAAGTGCTCGAACGGCCCGAAGAGCAGCAGCGCGGTCTGGCGCGGACCTTCAAGAGCACCATGAACCGCCTTGGCGAACCGGTGATCCGCAAGGCGACGCTGCAGGCGATGCGTATTCTCGGCGGCCAGTTCGTCTTCGGGCGGACCATGACCGAAGCGCTCAAGCGCGCCGCCCCGGAGCGCGCTCGTGGCCTCACCCACAGCTTCGACATGCTGGGCGAAGCGGCGATGACCTATGCCGATGCCGACCGCTATCGCCTCGCCTATGAAGGCGCGATCGAACGGCTGGCGAAAGAGGCGGGCGCCGGCGTTCACGGCTCGCCGGGCATCTCGGTCAAGCTTTCCGCGCTCTATCCCAAATACGATTTCTTCCACCGCGAGGCCGCAATCGAGGCGCTGGTCCCGATCCTGCGCGATCTGGCGGGCAAGGCGCGCGATGCCGACATCCATTTCACCATCGATGCCGAGGAAGCCGAACGGCTCGAACTCTCGCTCGACATTCTCGAGGCGCTGGTCGCCGACGACACGCTGTTCGCCAATGGCACCACCAGCGGCTGGACCGGTTTCGGCCTCGCGATCCAGGCCTATCAGAAGCGCGCCGCGCCGCTATGCGACTGGACCGCCAAGCTCGCGCGGCGCCACGGCCGCCAGCTGTTCGTCCGGCTGGTCAAGGGTGCCTATTGGGATACCGAGATCAAGCTGAGCCAGGTGGGCGGCTACAAGGATTTCCCGGTTTTCACCCGCAAGGTTGCGACCGATGTCTCCTATCTCGCCTGCGCCGAGCGGCTGCTGGCAGCGGGCGATGCGATCTACCCGGCCTTCGCCACCCACAACGCCTATACGGTGGGCGCGATCAAGGCGCTCGCGCGCAGCCATTCGCGCGAGGGCGGCTTCGAGTTCCAGCGCCTGCACGGCATGGGCGAGGACGTCTATGGCGCGCTCGCCAAGCATGAGGGCAACGCGCGCACCCCGGTGCGGATCTATGCGCCGGTGGGCAGCCACAAGGATCTGCTTGCCTATCTCGTGCGCCGCCTGCTCGAGAACGGCGCCAATTCCAGCTTCGTCAACCGCATGGCCGATGCCGACGTGCCCGCCGCGGATCTCGCGACCGACCCGGTGGCCGAGCTCGCCGCGCTCGAGCCCAAGCGCAATCCCGACATTCCGCTGCCGGGCGACATCTTCCCCGACCGCATCAACAGCGCGGGCGTCGATCTGGGCGATCCGCTGGTGCGCGAACCGCTGATCGAACGGCTCGAAAAATTGCGCGGCCACCGCTGGCACGCCGAGCCGACCTTTCACTTCGAGGACCAGGAAGGCGAGGTCGCGCCGATCACCAAGCCGCACGACCTCACCGTCGAGGTCGGCACACGGCGCGACACGCTGCCCGAAGAGGTCGAGCAGGCGATCCGGATCGCCGAGGCAGTGCAGCCGGGCTGGAACGCGCTGGGCGGCGAAAAGCGCGCGCTGCTGCTCGAGGAAGCGGCCGATCTGTTCGAGGCGCACACCGACGAATTCATCTCGCTGTGCCAGCGCGAGGCAGGCAAGACCCTGCCCGATGCGGTGCTGGAGCTGCGCGAGGCAGTCGATTTCCTCCGCTTCTATGGCGGCGAGGCGCGTCGGCTGTTCTCGGGCTCGTTCGCGCTGCCCGGACCGACCGGCGAGGAAAACCGCCTGACCATGGCCGGGCGCGGCGTCTTCGCCACCATCTCGCCGTGGAATTTCCCGCTCGCGATCTTCATCGGCCCCGCCGCCGCGGCGCTCGCCGCGGGCAACAGCGTGGTCGCCAAGCCTGCCGAGCAGACCCCGCTGATCGCCGCGCTGGCGGTCAAGCTGTGTCACCGCGCGGGCATCCCGCGCGAGGTGTTCCAGCTGCTCCCCGGCGCGGGCGAGGTCGGCCAGTTCATCACCTCCGATCCGCGCATCGCGGGCGTATCCTTCACCGGATCGACCGAGACCGCGCAGGCGATCAACCGGTCGCTGGCCGCGCGCGACGGCCCCATCGCCACCTTCATCGCCGAAACCGGCGGCCAGAACGCGATGATCGTCGACAGCTCGGCGCTGCCCGAGCAGGTGACGCGCGATGTCGTCGCCTCGGCTTTCCAGAGCGCGGGCCAGCGCTGTTCGGCGCTGCGGATGCTCTATATCCAGGACGAGGTCTTCGACGAGATGGTGACCATGATCCGCGGCGCCTTCGAGGCGTTGGTGATCGGCGACCCGGCCGAACTCGCTACCGATGTCGGCCCGGTGATCGATCCGGACGCCAAGGCCGCGCTCGAACGCCACGTCGCACGCCGCCGCAAGAACGGACGCACCGTGTGGCGGCGCAAGCTTCCGCGCGGCGTGGCCAATGGCTGCTTCGTCGCTCCCACCATCATCGAGTTGGAATCGATTTCCGACCTGCGGCGCGAGAATTTCGGCCCGGTGCTCCATGTCGCGCGTTTCAAGGCGAGCGAACTCGAGAAGGTGGTCGATGACATCAACGCCACCGGATACGGACTCACGCTTGGTCTCCACAGCCGGATCGAGACCACGCGCGAATTCGTCGAGGCCCGCGCCCGGGTCGGCAATTTCTACGTCAACCGCAACCAGATTGGCGCGGTGGTAGAAAGCCAGCCCTTCGGCGGCGAAGGCCTGTCGGGAACCGGGCCCAAGGCGGGCGGACCGCATTACGTCGCGCGCTTCGCCACCGAACGGGTGGTCTGCATCGACACCACCGCGGCGGGCGGAAACGCCAGCCTGCTCGCAGGATAGCCAAAGCGTCGGCAGGAGTTTTCATTGAAGGTTAAAGCGGCCCTGGGTTAGAGGCTTTGCCATGGCACGTCTTCTCCAGCTCGCACTCGCCCTCACCGCTTTTTTCTGGGCTGCCGCCGCGTCGGCAGAAATCCGGGTGACCTTCCACAGCTTCGACGGTTCGGTGCTGTTCGGCCGTTATCCACACACCTTCGTGTCGCTGGAAGGCGAACTGAAAGACGGGACGCCGATCAAGGAGAATTACGGCTTTTCTGCCAAAAGTGCCTCGCCCGCAGTGCTGGCCGGGCCGGTCGAGCATGTGATCCTGACCGAGAAGGACAAATGGATCGACCGGACCAACCAGCATTTCACGCTCACCATCGATGATGCGAAATACTGGGCGATCCGCAAGGAAGTGGCGCGCTGGCGCGATGCGCCGGGCAAATATTACGACCTCGCCACCCGCAACTGCATTCATTTCGTCGGGGCGATCGCGCAGATCGTCGGCGTTCGGGTGAACTATCCCGACGACATGCTGCGCCGCCCCAAGAAATGGCTCAACCATGTCACCGCGAGGAACCCGCAACTGCGCGCGCCGCAGATCGATTAGGGAAAAGCGCAGGCACGAGGCTTGCGCGGCGACGCCGGGTGAAGGATCGTCGGCGCATGGCGATTCTTTCCGACAAGTGGATCCGCTCCAAGGCGCAGGCCGAGGGCATGATCGAACCCTTCACCGAGGCGCAGCGGCGCGATGGCTGCATTTCCTACGGGCTGAGCTCCTACGGCTATGACGCGCGCGTCGCCGACGAGTTCAAGATTTTCACCAATGTGGATTCGACGATCGTCGACCCCAAGCAGTTCGACCCACGCAGCTTCGTCGACCGCAAGACCGATGTCTGCATCATCCCGCCCAACAGTTTCGCGCTGGCCCGGACGGTCGAATATTTCCGCGTGCCCGAGGATGTGCTGGTCATCTGCCTGGGCAAATCGACCTATGCGCGCTGCGGGATCATCGTGAACGTGACCCCGCTCGAGCCGGGCTGGGAAGGCCATGTCACGCTGGAGTTTTCCAACACCACCCCGCTTCCTGCAAAGATCTACGCGAACGAAGGCGCCTGCCAGTTCCTGTTCCTCCAGGGCAACGAGCGCTGCGAGACCAGCTATCGCGACCGCGCGGGCAAATACATGGGCCAGCGCGGGGTTACCCTGCCCAAGCTTTAGCAAAGCGGCCCTGACGCTACGGTTTTGACACCGCCTCTCGGCGCGCGCATTCTGCGCTCAACGGGAGAGCGAGATGAGCAAGAGCACCGCCGAATTCGATATCGTGGTCTATGGGGCGACCGGCTACACAGGGCGGCTGGTCGCAGAACATTTTCTGCGCGAATATGGCGACGGCCCCGACGCGCCCAAATGGGCGATGGCGGGGCGCAGCCTGGCGAAGCTCGAAGCGGTGCGCGACGAAATCGGCGCGCCTGCCACCACCCCGCTGGTGGTCGCCGATGCCGACAGCAAGTCCGACCTGCTCGCGATGTGCAACCGCACGAAAGTCGTGCTCACCACGGTCGGCCCCTACCAGCTCTATGGCGATGCGCTGGTCGCGGCCTGCGTCGAGACCGGCACCGATTATGCCGATCTGTGCGGCGAGCCTGCCTGGATGCGCGAGCAGATCGACCTCCACCACGAGGCCGCCAAGGCCAGCGGCGCGCGGATTTGCTTCTCCTCGGGCTTCGATTCGATTCCCTTCGATCTGGGCGTGCTGATGCTGCAGGAGCATGCGCTGGCGACCCGCGGCAAACCTGCCCCGTCCATTCGCGGCCGCGTCCGGTCGATGAACGGGACCTTTTCGGGCGGCACCGCTGCAAGCCTCGGCGCGACGATGAAGGCCGCCGCGACCAACCCGAAAATCATCGGCCTGCTGCGTTCGCCCTTCGCGCTGACCCCGGGGTTCGAGGGGCCCGACCAGCCATCGGGCATGGTGCCGCATTACGAGGAGGACTTAGGTAAATGGGCCGCCCCCTTCGTGATGGCGGCGATCAACACCAAGAACGTCCACCGCACCAATTTCCTGCTCGGCCACCGCTATGGCGCCGATTTTCGCTATGACGAGATGGTGCTCACCAGCCCGGGCGAAGCGGGCAAGAAGGCCGCCGATGCGATGCTGGAGCTGCTCAAGAACCCGTTCGGCGCCAAGCCGCCCAAGCCCGGCGAAGGCCCCACGCCCGAGCAACGCGAGAACGGCTCCTACGATGTCCTGCTGGTGGGCGATTTTCCCGACGAGGCCTCGATCCGCTACGGGGTCAAGGGCCGCTACGATCCGGGCTATGGCTCGACCAGCCGGATGATCGCGGAAACCGGGATGGGGCTGCTGGAGAACCCCGGCGATGGTGGAGTCGGAACTCCCGGCTCCTTCCTCGGCAAAGCACTGGTCGACCGGCTCGAAAGCCGCGCCGCGCTCACCTTCGCATTGGAAAGTTGAACCGGAAAGGTTCGGTGCCGGACCATTCCCGGAAAGGGAGGATCGACGGCAAGTCAATGGAGCGGGCGAGGCGATTCGAACGCCCGACCCCAACCTTGGCAACTGCCAATTGGCATTTTCGCTATCGTTTCCGTTTTCAGTAAAAACTACGATATTCCACGCAATATCAATTGCTTGCTTATCACACCGAGTCGCCATTGGTACGCTGCGATTTCCGGCGGTTTCCCTCCTACTGCTTCCCCCCTGCTTCCCCGGCCATGCTGCACCTGCGTGGGGAAGCAAATATCAAGCGCGTGGGCCACCGGAGCGCAGGAGCAACTTCAAAAGGAATGACAACTCAAATCACGGACAAATCGCATGACCAGATTAACTAAACGCACCGTCGAGGCGCTCAAATCCGACCGAAACCGCGACACCTTCCTTTGGGACAGCGAACTGCGCGGTTTTGGTGTTCGCGTAAAACCAAGCGGCACCAAAACCTTTATCATCCAATATCGAAACCAAGAGGCGAGGACCCGTCGCTGCGTCATAGGCCAATATGGAGTCCTGACTGTCGAGCAAGCCCGCAACCTAGCGCAAAAGAAACTTGCCGCCGTGATCGACGGGGCCGACCCGTCCGCCGAACGACACTCAGTCCGAACGGGGCTGACAATCTCAGCAGTTTGCGATTGGTATCTTGCCGAGGCCGAAGCCGGTCGGCTGATCGGACGCAACCGCCGCCCTATCAAGGCGTCATCAATCGCAGGTGATCGAAGCCGCATTGAACTCCACATTAAGCCACTGATAGGCAAGCGCGTGGTCAGCCAATTGAAATTGGCAGATATTGAACACTTGCAAGGTGATATTGCGGCTGGTCGGACTGCCCGAGCGAGGCGCAGATCCCGGGGTGGGCAGACGGCTGGCGGCGCAGGCGTTGCTGCCCGCGCCATCAGCACGCTGCGCGCTTTACTCAATCACGCCCGCCGCCTCGGCATTATTGAGGCAAGTCCGGCAAAAGGCGTGCGCATCATGGCCTCGCAGAAGACGAAGCGATATCTGAGCGCTGGCGAAATCCGTCACCTTGGCAAGGTAATGACGCAGATGGAACGCGAGGGCGAGCACCCGACCGGCCTTGCTGCGATCCGCGTCATGCTTCTCACCGGTTTTCGCCGCATGGAAGTGCTGGCAATGCACAAGGCATGGGTTCAGCCCGACGACAATCTCGTCCGCTTTCCGGATACAAAGTCCGGGCCGCAAATCCGCGTGGCAGGAGACTCAGCAATGCATGTGCTGGAGGCTCAGGCGTTGTCCAGTCAGTCGCCCTTCATCTTCCCGGCGGATTGGGGCGATGGGCATTTCATAGGCGTCGTTCGGGTGCTGGGCCGGGTCTGCGCGCGCGCAGGTCTGGACCAAGTGACGCCCCACACCCTGCGCCACAGCTTTGCAAGCATGGCAGCGGCACAAGGATTCAGTGAACTGACCATCTCGGGCCTACTCGGCCATGCTCCGCGCGGCGTAACTCAGCGCTATGTGCACTTGGATACTGCGCTCGTCATCGCGGCGGATCAAGTGGCGGCAGAGATTGCTCGACTATTGGACGGTGGCGAGTTGCAGAGCGTGCGGGAGATCAAGCAAGCGCGCACATTGGCAGCTTTGCGTACAGTGGCATGACGCCCACTTGTCTAGGCTTGCCCTGAAGTCAGATTGATAGATTGCGGTAGCTCGTGGATAGCACGGCTCCAAATCAAAGCCCGCTTCAAGAAATTGGGGATGAGCCTTGTGGATAAGCCTGTGGCCTGTTCGGACTATCAGGAACCGGTGGGCACGGACTATCGGGAACCCAAAGCTCGGACTATCAGGAACCAAAACAGGCCTCAAACCCGCAGAAATGCTGGCCTCCAGCGCCTCTTAACTATGCTAACGACAATCCTTGTCGGATTGTTGCTAACGCGCGGCACATCAGCGCGCGGCTCCTCAGCGCTTTGGGGGGCGCCGTCACCGCGCGCTTTTGCACTCATCAGGTGCAACCATTCCAGCAGCTTGCTAGGAACTGAGTGATGAAGACCGATCTCGATCATCTGCCCCCGCAAAAGCAACGCGAGCTGGAACGCGTGGTGCAGCTGATCTTCGAGGAGTTCGACGACGCCTTCGCGCTAGCAAAGCACGAGTGGAAGAAGGCCGGACGCATCCTCAAGGTCATTCTCTACGGGAGCTATGCGCGCGGCACTTGGGTCGATGAACCCCACACCGCCAAGGGCTACCGTTCAGACTTTGATCTCCTCATCATCGTCAATGACAAGCGGCTGACCGACCGGGTGAAGTACTGGGCTAAGCTCGATGACCGGCTGATGCGGGAGTACGGCGTCACCGGCACGCTACAAACGCCGGTCAACTTCATCGTCCACACCCTGCAGGAGGTGAACGACGGGCTCGCGCACGGCAGGTATTTCTTCATGGACGTGAAGGCCGAAGGGATCGCGGTCTACCAGGCCGACGATACCGAACTGCACACGCCCAAGCCGAAGACTCCGGCGCAGGCGCTTGCCATGGCGACCGAGTACTTTGAGGATTGGTTTCCGAGCGCTGGTGAGTTCTTCGATGATTTTCGATCAAACGTTGACCGGGAGCGCTTCAAAAAAGCAGCGTTCGAACTGCATCAGGCGACAGAGCGGCTCTACCACGGCGTCCTTCTCGTCTGCACATTCTATACTCCGCACAACCACAATCTCGCATTCCTCCGCACCCAGGCCGAGCGCATCGACCCGCGCCTGACCTATGTCTGGCCGCGCGAGACAAAGCGTGATCGGGCCCGGTTCGAGAAGCTCAAGGACGCCTACGTCAAGGCGCGGTACTCCAAGCACTACCGCGTTACCAAGGAAGAGCTCGAATGGCTCGGCACGCAGGTTGAGGAACTTGGCCGCGTGGTGCACGAGGTGTGCTCTGAGCGTATCGAGAAGCTCAAGGCCGACGCGAAGGCGAGGCCCGACAAGGCCCAATGATCACGTGAGTGCGTGGGCTGGCAGCTTTCGCCAAGTTGAAGCCAATAGCGGACTTTCAGCAAACGACCCAGAAGCGGTCGTTCGCTCTTATATCGTTGAATGACAGGTATTAGCGAGAGCGGACGTTCCGGCGATTGCCGAACCAACACCTCAAGCGGCCAATGTTGGGCCTATTGTGTTGAAAAAGTCGGACCCTGCTACTGAGCGGCCAATTTCTGGCAATTTTTTGATTCAGGTCATTCATGCTTTTTGAACGATTGCTACGCCGACTGCATGATTGGCATTCCGTTATTGCTGGCGAAAATTAGCTACGGAGTTTTTCAGCACAATAGGTCAGTTTCGGACATCAGCATCTTCTTCGCTATGTATCAATTCGTTGCCTGCCATCCGGCGCGAATAATGCGGTCGTCGCCTGCATGAAGATCGTTCTGCGCGACCTGATCCGACAGACGCTGCCGATCATTCACGCGGAACCGGTCCTCCAGATCGTCGATCTCGGTTTCGGTGATCTCGACCTTGTCCAAGGCTGCTCGCGCCATTGCGATTGCGGATTCTCGCACTTCGCGCACCAGAAAGTCGTAGCGGGGCGGCGCAAGCGCCATGACCGAACGCCGATCAAACGCGCGGACCATGATTGCGGCGTCGGGATAGGCCTCGCGAACCGATGCGAGAAATTCGCCCGACAGTTGCTGTCCATCAATACAGAAGCACAGGAGCGAGGCTTCCGCAGCGCCCGCCTGTCGCAGCAAATCCATCCGCAACCCGTCGCCGTAATGGACGCGGGCGCCGAACTCATCAGCCGTATCGATCTGGTCGACATTGCGGTCGATCAGGGAGATTTTGAGGCCGGCAAGCGTCAACATCTGTCCCACGGTCTGACCGAACCGGCCATATCCTATGATGAGGGCAGTCGCGCCGTCAGAATCGGGCCCTTTCCGTGTGCGGGCGTCCTTCGGTCCGGATCGGATACGGCGCGTGGCAATCATCAGGAACGGCGTTGTCGCCATGCTGAGCGTCACAATCGCGCCGAACAGGCTGTTCGTCTCAGCATCGATGATTCCGCCCGCCAATGCTTGCGTAAACAGGACGAAGCCGAACTCGCCACCCTGACTCAGCAGCAGCCCAAGCGCGAGCGCCGAACGCCAGCCCATACGCAAGAGCATGCCGAGACCGAAGATGATCGTCGTCTTCACCGCTACCAAAGCGGCGGCCATACCAATGACGAAGGCCGGTTCGCGGGCGATCGCACCCAGGTCCAGCATCATGCCCACGGACAGGAAGAACAGCCCCAGCAGGATCGATCGGAACGGCTCGATATCCGCCTCCAGCTCGTGACGGTAAGGTGTATCGGCCAACATGACCCCGGCGATGAACGCGCCGAGCGCCGTCGAAAGGCCGATAAGTTCCATCAAGGCGGCCGAGGCGACGACGGTGAAAAGACCGGCCACGATAAACATCTCGCGCTCACCCAGTCTGCCGATGAGGCCGAACAGGGGGCGCAGGAGGAAACGGCCTGCAAGCACCAGACCGATGATCGCGCCAATCGTCTGCAGCGCGAGGACCCAACCTCCCGGCCCTGTTTCATCGCCCCCTGTCGCCGACAGCGCGGTGATGATGGTAATTAGCGGGATAATGGACAAGTCCTGAAACAGCAGGATGGAAAAGGCCCTCTCCCCGAAAGGCGTGCGCAACCGGCCAGAGCTTTGCAGCATGGGCAGGACCTGCGCCGTCGACGACAGGCCGAGCGGCAATCCGATGGCGAGGGCGGCATATAGCGGAAAGGACGCAGCAAGCCATATTACCCCGACCATCGCCAGGCCGCACAGCGCAACCTGCGCGAACCCGAGACCGAAGATCGCGCTTTTCATGCGCCATAGCCGCTTGGGATCGAGTTCCAGTCCAACGATGAACAGCAGCAGGACGATACCGAATTCGGCGAAACCGATCATCTCCTCGCCATTGCCACCGGCAAGCCCGGTCAATTGCGGACCGACGACAGCTCCGGCCACGAGGTAGCCAAGGGTCGCGCCGAGACCGAGCTTTCGAAATACCAGCACGAACACCAGCGCCGCTGCAAGCAGCACCAGCATTAGCTCAAGAAACGAGCCTCCGCCCTCATGCCCCATGTCTCTTCCCTTCCATGCCGGGCTGCATACGCTGCGCCCTTTCGCCTTATTCGTCCGCGTCGATCAACCGGATTTCGCTTTCATAAGCAACCATCAAACGCGGTGTGGCAGGGCTGGTCATGCACGTTGGACAGCCCCCAAAAAACCGTCGTTAGCTATCGGCATTCACGATCATCGACTGCGTTCAGAAGCCTTCCTGATTCTGCCGGACATTATTGATAAATTGTTCGGGATATCCGGCGCGCTCAATGATCTTGAAGACAAAAAATGGATCACTGCGGTTTGAGCGCAGCCTGCGACGATCTGCGGGATCGCGAGGTGCGGGACGGATTTAAATTTAGGCTTGCGAGGGCACGTCCGATGTTCGCAAAACTTAATCCTTCGCCACATCGTTAATGTGCTTAGACGCACCGGGCATTTCGTCCTGCGGCACTTATCTCGATCGATTAGCAATCTGAATGGATGGCTGCTTTCATGCATAGCTTCCAAATGCAGGAATGGCCAGAAGTGGGACGCGTGGCCGCTTTTCCGTTTATAAGGTGCTGATCGACCGCTTTTGTTGAAAGCTGCCGTTCGCCCGATAAGTCGGGAATGACTGGAAACCACCCAATCCACGACATTAAAGCGTCAAGATTCTTTACCCAAAAGCTGACACAAAGGCCGTCCACGAGCGTGGCTGTAACCAATCGTTGAGCATCACGTGTGCGCTCGCAATGCGAATATCTGGCCCTTGGTGTGCGATGATCGCGTCGTTTTGCTGCCATGGCGATGCATCATTTAGCGACGCTCTTAGACACTGCCGCAGCAGAAATTTTGCAGCTTGGTTGCAGATCAGAAGCACACTCGCAACGTTATCATTGCAGTTCGGCGGCAGCGCCGGATGCAAGCGCGATGCATTCCGTTTGCAGGCGTGATCGGTGTGGAGTATTTGTCCGTACGCATCTGATTTGAAACGCGAAAATGAGGGCGAGATAAAAGCACCGCCGTCGGCATGGGTGCAGGTGGTTGGTTTTGCTGCGCTTTATGCGACGGCTTTGAAAGTGCCCAGCCGTCGGTTCTGTCGAATTCTCGTTTCTTTTCAATGATCGGGGCGACGGCTGTCCCGGATCTGGCGGTTTTCGGTTCTTCACGCCCGCAGCTTCGGACCGTCCCAATGGTCCTATCCGCATCTATCGACGTCCGATTCTCGGCGCTTCGTCGGAGGCTCAGCGTTCTGGCGAAGGTTCGGTTGCTCTAGCGAAAGAACGTCATCTGGCGCCTGGGGTCATGGTGAGATGATAATGGCGGCGATGGCGGGCCGGTCTGGCTCAACCCTCCCCGCTCCCCCGGACCGGCTCGTCATCACCCCAACAGCTCAGCGATCCCGGCATCGAAGACAAACCACATGACCACACATCAGACACAGCCTGACCAGCCATCCTGTGATACGCGCCATCGCATCGAGCCCATTGCGATGCGTGTCCCTGACGCCTGTCGCTACATCGGCATCGGTCGCAGCACACTCTACGTGCTCATTGCCGACGGTGAGCTCGAGATCGTCAAGCTGGGAAGCTCTACCCTCGTGCTTACCGAGAGCCTCAAGGCGCTGATCGAGAAGGGCCGGGCGGGTGCCTAGGAGCGGCGCAGGTGGCATAAGGATAAATCGAAAGGGCGGCAGCTTTGCGCCCCCATCCGGCCGTTCGGCCTTGTCGCCGACGATCCCGAAAGCTGCCATTCGTTCCGCCAGCGCTCAACTGGTTCAGACCTGAAATTGCGCTGACGGCCCAGCAGGCGTGGCCACAATTATATTCGGAGTGCAGCAATCAGGGCGTCCCGAGCCATGGCCACGCGCGGGTGTCGCAGCGATGAGCGTGCCCAGACGAGGTAGTAAGCGTTGCGCGGCACCGTGATCGGGGCAGGGATCTCGATCAGCGTGCAAGAAGCGCGTTCGCTGCGGGTGAGATAGCCGGGCAGCACCGTCCAGCCGAGGCCCGCGCGCAATCCCGACCGTAGCACCCGCAGATCGGGCGCGGTCAAGGCGGGCTGGCTGGTCAGCTCGATCTGGTTTGCCTCGAGCCAGGTCCGCAGCAGCGGCCGGTCAAGATCGTAGGCGAGGTGGGCCGTCCGGTTCAGCCCGTCGGCAAGCGGCAATTCGGCAATCCGGCTCGCCACGGCGGGCGAGGCTATGGCGCGCAGGTGTTCCTCGCCCAGCGCATGGAAGGCCAACCGCGGATCTTCTGGTTGCGAGGCGGTGACAGCCAGATGCACCTTGTCTTCGAGGAGCATGGCATAAAGCGCCTCGCGCCCGCCGATATGCAGGCGCAGGTCCAGCCCTGCTTCCAGCAGCGGAGCCAGTCGAGGCGTGATCATTTCGCCCAGCAGGTCCGACGGCGCGGCGATGTGGACCGTGCCCGAGATGCGCGACGATCGGGCCCGCGCGCTGGCCAGTGCCGATTCCGCCGTGTCGAGGCTGCTTCCGATCGAAGCCGCGAGATCGTCGGCAATTACTGTTGGTCGAACACCCCGCGAATGGCGATCAAACAAGGGACGGCCCAATTGCGCCTCGAGCGATGCGATGTGCTGCGACGCAGCCGGTTGGGTGATGCCGATTGCCCGGGCCGCCTCGCTCAGTGAACGACGGCGGTAGACTTCGACGAAGGTGCGCAACTGCAGGAGGGACATTCCGGTTCCATAACCGGATTTATGGCCGTCCGCCATTCCCGCTGGATTTCATGATGCCGTTCCCTGCCTATCTAGGCCGCCGAAAGGAACGAGCGAGTGCACAATCGCCGCCAACTGCTGAAAGCTCTCACCGCTGTCTTTGTGGCGGGTGTGGCTGCGCCGGTTGCGTTTGCTCGTGTCCCCGACATCAATGGAAAAGGACAATTGACGATGACCCGCATTCTCATGGCAGCCACCTCCGCCGACCGCATGACTCCCGGCACCGAACCGACGGGTGTCTGGCTCGAGGAACTTACCACCCCGTATTATGCCTTCCGCGATGCGGGCGCCGAGGTGACGCTGGCCTCGATCAAGGGCGGCGCCATCCCCGTCGACCAGCGCAGCGTCAACGCCGACGGCGAGAACGACGCTTCGGTCGAACGCTATCTGAAGGACGAGGCCCTGAAGGCCGAGGTTGCCGGCACCCCTGTATTCACAAGCATCGATCCCGCCGGCTACGACGCGCTGTTCCTGCCCGGCGGCCACGGCACCATGTTCGATTACCCCGGCAGCGACGAACTGGCCCGCCTGGTCGAACGCTTCGACCGCGAAGGCAAGATCGTCGCCGCCGTCTGCCATGGACCAGCAGGGCTGGTCTCGGCGAAGAAGGCCGATGGCACGCCCCTCGTGGCTGGCCGCCGTGTCGCGGGCTTCACCGACAGCGAGGAACGCGCGGTCGGCCTCGATCAGGCGGTGCCGTTCCTGCTCGAAACGCGCCTCAAGGAACTTGGGGGCAAGCACGAGGGCGGCCCCGATTTTGCCCCCTTCGCCCTGCGCGACGGCAATCTGGTGACCGGCCAGAACCCCGCCAGCGCTACCCGCACCGCGGAGCTCGTGATGGAAGCCCTCCAGGACAAGGTCGCCTGATCATGCGCTATCTCCATACCATGCTGCGCGTCGCCGATCCCGAGGCGGCGATCCGTTTCTTCACGCTGCTGGGTCTCAAGGAGACCCGGCGCATGGAGAACCAGGCCGGACGTTACACGCTGATCTACCTTGCCGCCGACGAGGAATTCCGCGGCGACGGCGAGCAGGGCGATGCCGAGGTCGAGCTGACGTATAACTGGCCGCCCGAGGATGGCAGCGCTGCCGAGAAATACACGGGCGGCCGAAACTTCGGCCATCTCGCCTACGGGGTCGACGACATCTACGAAACGTGCTCGCGGCTGCAGGCGGGCGGCGTGACGATCAATCGCCCCCCGCGTGACGGATACATGGCGTTCGTCCGCTCGCCGGACGGAATCTCGATCGAACTGCTGCAGAAGGGCGAACACAAGGCTCCGGCCGAACCCTGGGCCTCCATGCCCAACACGGGCGAATGGTGATGGCGAAATTGTTCGAACCGATTGTGGTTGGCGGGCTGCGGCTCGCCAACCGCATCGTCATCGCGCCGATGTGCCAGTATTCGGCAGTCGACGGCGCGATGACCGACTGGCACCAGATGCATCTCGGCCAGTTGGCGCTCTCGGGCGCGGGCGCGCTGACGATAGAGGCGACCGCGGTCAGCCCGGAAGGGCGCATCACCTACGGTGACGTCGGCCTGTACGATGACCGTACCGAAGCGGCGATGCGAAGCGTGCTCGAAAGTGTGCGCCGTTGGTCGGACATGCCGCTGATCATCCAGCTGGCCCATGCCGGCCGCAAGGCGAGCTGCGCCAAGCCGTGGCAAGGCGGAACGCAGATCGCCCCCGATGCGGAGAATGGCTGGCAGACCGTGGCACCCGGCGCCATTCCCTTCGCTCCGGACGACCATCCCCCTGTCGAACTGGACAAGTCAGGGCTTTCCCGCATCCGGGAGGCGTTTGCGGATGCCGCCCGGCGCGCCGGCAGGCTCGGCATCGAAGCCATCCAGATCCACGCCGCACATGGCTATCTGCTCCACGAGTTTCTTTCGCCGATCTCCAACCGGCGCGGCGACGACTACGGCGGCAGCCTCGACAACCGGATGCGGTTCCCGCTCGAAGTGTTCGATGCCGTGCGCGATGCGTTTCCGGCCGACCGCCCGGTGACCGTCCGCGTTTCCGGGACCGACTGGGTTGAAGGCGGCTGGACAGCGGAGGAAACCGCATTGTTTGCACAGGAGCTGGAGCGGCGCGGTTGTTCGGCAATCCACGTCTCCGGCGGCGGCCTCGACCCGCGCCAGCAAATCCCTGTCGGTCCCGGCTATCAGGTGCCGCTGGCGAGGACGGTCAAGGACGCGGTCGCCATGCCTGTCGTGGCGGTCGGAATGATCACCGATCCGCACCAGGCGGAGCGCATCCTCGAAGACGGGCATGCCGACGCGATAGCGATAGCCCGCGCTGCGCTGTGGGATCCGCGCTGGCCCTGGCACGCCGCCGCCGCGCTTGGCGCATCGGTAAAGGCGCCCCCGCAATATCTCCGGTCCGAGCCCCACGAAGCGGGCCGCATTCTCAAGGAAATGATCCCATGAAAATCTCCGTCAAACTGCTTCTGGCCGCTGGCGCTGCCCTCTCGCTTGCCGCCTGCTCGACGACCCGCGAGGGTGCATCCGCGCCCCAGATCGAACAGGTCGCGACCTTCGATGGCGCGATGCCGACTGGCGTGACCGTCGCCCCCAACGGGCGCATCTTCGTCAACTTCCCGCAATGGGGCGACAACGCGCCGTTCACGGTTGCCGAGCTGGTCGACGGCAAGGCGGTGCCTTATCCCGACGCCGCGACCAACCAGCCCGATCCGGCCGACCCGGCTGGGCATTTCATCTCGGTGCAGAGCGTGGTGGCCGACGGCGCCAATCGCCTCTGGGTGCTCGACACGGCTGCGCCCAATTTCTCTCAGCCGCAGGCCGGCGGTGCAAAGCTGGTGGCAATCGACCTTGCGACCGACCGGGTGGTGAAGACGATCGTCCTGCCGCCCAGCGTGGTGCTGCCCACGACCTACCTCAACGACGTGCGCTTCGATCTGCGTCAGGGCGCCGAGGGCGTCGCCTACATCACCGACAGCAGCAACGCGGGGATCGGCGGCATCATCGTCGTCGATATCGCCAGTGGGCGTGCGATCCGGCGCCTGTCGAACCATGTGACGACCAACCCGGAGCCCGGCTTCACCCCGGTTGTCGACGGTGCGGTGCTGATGAATCGCCCGGCACAAGGGCCCGCGACGCCGGTAGCAATCGCGAGTGATGCGATCGGGCTCAGCGCGGACGGCAGTCTGCTCTACTACGGGCCGCTGTCGGGCCGCACGCTGCATGCGGTTCCCACCGCTCTGCTGCGCGACCCTGCGGTGTCCGAAGATGAACTGGCCCGCGCAGTCCGCAGCCTGGGGCGCAAAGGCGCTTCGGACGGGATTGCCGAAGACGACCGGGGCCGCGTGTTCGCCGGCGATTACGAGAACAGCGCGATCCGCGTGCTCGACCAGGGCCGCTGGACGACGGTGGTCAGCGCCCCCCGCATCAGCTGGCCCGACACGCTGTCGATCGGCACCGACGGCTATCTCTACTTCACCGCCAACCAGCTTCACCGTCAGCCAGGCTTCCACGGCGGGCGGGATTTGCGCCGCAAGCCTTACGAGCTGCTCCGCATCCGGGTGGGCGCCGGGCCCGTCCTCTTGCGCTCACAGTGATCCCATCAGGCCGGGCAGGCTCGCGCGGGGCCGCGATCCGGCAAAAAAATCAACAACTGACTTGAAGGAATACAGACATGACAAAGGGTATCGAAGGCAAGGTCGTTCTCATTACCGGCGGCAGCAGCGGCATCGGCGCGGAAACAGCGCGTCTTCTCGCGGAACGCGGCGCGAAGGTGGCCATCGCCGCGCGGCGCAAGGACAGGCTCGACGAGGTCGTCGCGGACATCGCCGCAAACGGCGGCACGGCACGTAGCTACGCGCTGGACGTGACCGACAAATCGGCGGTCCAGTCCGTCGTCGCCGCAATCATTGCCGACTTCGGCCGCCTCGACGTGCTGATCAACAATGCCGGGCTGATGCCGATCCGTCCGATGGCCGAGGTCAACACCGACGAGTGGGACCAGATGATCGACGTCAATCTGAAGGGTACGCTCTACGGCATCGCGGCGGCCCTTCCCGGTTTTCTCGAGCAGGGCAGCGGTCACATCATCAACTTGAGCTCGGTTGCGGGCATCAAGGTCTTCGCACCGGGCGGCACGGTCTACTCCGGCACCAAGTTCGCCGTCAGCGCGATCAGCGAGGGCTTGCGCCACGAGGTGGGGGAAAAAGTCCGGGTCACGTCAATCGAGCCTGGAGCTGTCGAAAGCGATCTGAAGTTCACGACATCCGGCACGGCTGCCGAGACGGTGCTGGACTTCTACAAGCAGGCCATTCCGGCGGCATCGGTGGCGCGTGCTATCGCGTTCGCTGTCGAACAACCTGATGACGTCGACGTCAACGCGATCGTCATCCGGCCGACCGCACAGGAGTTCTGATTTCGACGAGGAGGCGGGGCCGTGTGTGCTCCGCCTCATGGGGAACGCACGGGCCCGCTCGTCCGTTACTTTCCCGAACAATATCTGTCCGTTTTACTTGAGGAGTAAATTATGCCCAAACTTGCCCTGTATGTACCACTGAAGGCCAAGCCCGGAAAAGAGCGCGATGTCGCTGATTTCCTGACCTCGGCATTGCCGCTCGTTCAAGCTGAGCCGGGCACTCTGACCTGGTATGCGATCGAGGAAGGTCCCGGTGCGTACGCGATCTTCGATACGTTCGACACAGAGGAGGATCGGCAGGCCCATCTTGACGGCAAGGTTGCCGCCGCACTGATGGACAAGGCAGAAGAACTGTTTTCTGAACCGCCGCAGATTCACAAGTTCACTCTGCTGGCCGCGAAATAGCGGAGCGGTCGGCACCCTATGCTGCTGTTTCGCTGCGGGGTAAGGCTCGTGCTCCATCCGGAATGGATGGCCCGGCCGAATCGGGAAATGAATAAATGAATACGACAGGCCATCCGCGATAGTGGATGGCCTTTTCTTTTGCGCTTATCATACCTCTGAATTTACCGATAAGACGCCGTTGATGTGTCGCGGCGTAACGGCACGATTGGTTCGCGGGAGGTTCTAGAGCACATCAATTTGGCACGTTTTTTTTCGGTCGTTCTGGCCCAGTCATTCAGAAAACCGCCGTCAATCGATCCCGGGATGGGCCTACGGGAAGGAACCTCTCACGTAGCAGAAGGTTCAGGAAACTGAGATCAGTTGGAAGGGTGCGATGTCCTCCGCCGTTGCACTGGATCGGGTCATCACCAAGCCCTCGATTTGATGATGCGTTGGGAAGAACAACGAAAGGAAAAGAACCGTGAAAGCTGTCGTGTACAACGGGCCGAAAGATGTTTCTGTCGATACCATCGATGATCCCAAGATCGAAAAGCAGACCGATGTTATCATCCGGCTGACCACGACGAATATCTGCGGGTCGGACCTTCACATGTATGATGGCCGTACAAGTTTTGAGAAGGGCAGGGTCTTCGGTCACGAGAACCTTGGCGAGGTCATCGAAGTCGGCGCTGCCGTAGATCGTATCAAGAAGGGCGATCGCGTGTGCATGCCGTTCAACGTCGGTTGCGGTTTCTGCGAAAATTGCGAACGCGGTTTGACGGCGTTTTGCCTCACGACCAACCCTGGAACCGCCGGCGCAGCGTATGGCTTTGCCGAGATGGGTCCGTGGCAAGGTGGTCAGGCCGAGTTAATGCGCGTTCCTTATGCGGACTTCAATTGTTTGAAGCTGCCTGAGGACGCTGAGGAGAAGGAGGATGACTATGTCATGCTCTCCGACATCTTCCCGACGGGTTGGCATGGCGTCGAACTGTCAGGTTTCCTGCCTGGCGAAAGCATCGCGATCTACGGCGCCGGTCCGGTCGGTTTGATGGCCGCGCATTCAGCCGAAATTCGTGGTGCCTCTCAGATCTTCGTGGTCGATTCTCTCGATGACCGCCTGAAACTGGCCGAGGCGATGGGCGCCATTCCGATCGACATGCGCAAGGGCGATCCCGCCCAACAAATCCTTGACGCGACCGGCGGCCTCGGGACCGACCGGGGGGTCGAGGCGGTCGGTTATCAGTGTTGCGATCGGCACGGCAAGGAGCGCAGCAATTACACGATGAACTCCCTCGTCAAAAGCACGAAGGCCACCGGCGGAATCGGCGTGGTCGGCGTGTTCGTTCCGGAAGACCCGAACGCGCCCGACGATCTCCAGAAGGAAGGCAAGATGGCGTTCGACTTCGGCAACTTCTGGTTCAAGGGCCAGAAGATCGGCACCGGCCAGTGCAATGTAAAGCACTACAACCGGCGACTGATGAAGCTTATCGAGCAAGATCGGGCCAATCCTGCCCAAATCATCTCGCACCGACTGCCGCTCGATCAGGCACCAGACGCCTTCAAGCATTTCGACGAACGCGATGCTGGTTGGACGAAGGTTGTGCTCAAGCCGGGCACCTGACCTTAGTCTTCGACGGAATAGGAAATTAATTATGACTCTAGAAGGCAAATCAGTCGCCATTCTGATCGCACCCCGCGGGACGGAAGAACCAGAATTCTCGAACCCCAAGCAAGCTGTCGAGGACGCTGGTGGCAAAGTGACCGTGGTCAGTTTTGAACCGGGCAAGGCTCGCACAGTCAATGGCGATCTCGACGAGGGCGGCAGCTATACTATCGACAAGACGTTTTTCGAGGTGAAAGCCGACGATTTCGACGGACTTGTTGTGCCCGGAGGGACTGTCGGTGCCGACAAGCTGCGCGGCAGCGACGAGGCAATTGGTTTCATCCGGGCTTTCTTCCATCAGAAAAAACCTGTTGCGGCTATATGCCATGCACCCTGGACTTTGATCGAGGCTGGCGTGCTCAAGGGTCGCACCTTGACGTCCTACCCGACGCTGAAGGTCGATATCGAGAACGCCGGCGGAGCATGGACCGATGAGGAAGTCGTGGTCGACAACGGCCTTGTTACCAGCCGCGATCCCGATGATTTGCCCGCCTTCTGTGCCAAACTCGTCGAGGAAATCGCAGCAGGGAATTAAGACGGGGCGTTTCGACGAACCATCTGAGGGCTCTTTCCCCGGAGAAGGTCCGCACAAAGCAAGCGTGGCGGATGGCCAGCGATTGGCCGTCCGCCACGCCGCGTATTACACGAACAAAGCACACCTGACGGCACTTAAACCCTGAGCCGCGTCAACCGCGGTGACACATCGCCGGCTCCCTTTCCAGATTCGACCCATTCCAACGTGTGGTTGAGATGCACCTGATCGAACGTGCGTTCGGCCAGATTTACGACCTACAGCTCCGCCTTGAGATAGCGGGCGGTGAGACTGCCTTCCGCTTCCGCAACGACGCCAGGGACGCCGCTGGCAACGATACGGCCCCCGTCTTCCCCGGCCCCCGGTCCCATGTCGATGATCCAGTCCACCTGTGTGATGGCGCGCATGTCATGTTCGACGACTACGACGGTATTGCCGGCGTCTACGAGGCCCTGCAGGTGTTGCATCAGCCGGTCGCCATCGGAGGGGTGAAGCCCCGAAGTCGGCTCGTCGAGGATGTAGATCGTGTTGCCGCGTTGAGCGCGTTGCAGTTCAGTCGCCAGCTTGATGCGCTGCGCCTCCCCCCCAGACAGCTCGGTCGCCGGCTGACCGAGCCTCAGATAGCCAAGACCGATCTCCCGCAACACGTCGAGGGAGCGCATCACAGATGCCTCGCCAGCGAAGAAATCGCACGCATCGTCGACCGTCAGTTCGAGCACCTGGGCGATATTGCGCCCGTTCCATTCGACTTCGAGCGTTTGCGGGTTGTAGCGAGAGCCATGACAGGTCGAGCACGGGGCAAAAACGCTCGGCAGGAACAGCAGCTCCACCATGACGTATCCCTCGCCCTCGCACACAGGGCAGCGGCCTTGCGGGACGTTGAACGAGAACCTTCCCGGGCTGTAATGCCGCCGGCGGGCGAGCGGCGTATCAGCGAAGATCCGTCGCACATGGTCGAACATGCCGCTGTAGGTGGCTAGGTTGGAGCGCGGCGTGCGGCCGATCGGTTTCTGATCGACGCGCACCAGCCTGCGAACATGCTCCATCCCTGCGACAATGCGTCCTTCAGTATCGTTCTGCGCAATATCGAGCAGCGGATCGATATCCTCCTCCTCGGCCACGGGGGAGCCGCCGAGGTGTTCCGTGACGAGCTCGGGCAGCGCCTGACTGACAAGACTGGATTTGCCCGATCCCGAAACGCCGGTGACAGCGGTGAAGCAGCCGATGGGAAACGCGACGTCGAGACCAGGGAGATTGTTCCGCCTGATCCCTTCAAGGCGTAGCCATGCCTTGGGATCGCGCGGTGTGCGCTCACTGCGGAGCGGCTCTGCGAACAGGTAGCGGCGGGTGATCGAAGTCTCGACGTCGGCAAGCCCATCTATCGGCCCGCTATAGAGGACTTCACCGCCCTTTTCCCCGGCTCCCGGCCCGACATCGACGAGCCATTCCGCGCGGCGGATCACGTCGAGATCATGTTCGACGACGAACAGGGAGTTGCCCGCCGCCTTGAGACGCTCGAGGATGGTGAGCAAGGCTTCGCCATCTGCCGGATGCAACCCTGCCGAAGGCTCGTCAAGGACATAGACCACGCCGAAAAGCTGTGACGACAATTGCGTGGCAAGCCGCAAGCGCTGCAGCTCTCCGGAGGAGAGCGTCGGCGTGCTGCGGTCGAGCGAAATGTAGCCAAGGCCAAGATCGATCAGCGGCTCTAGCCGCTCGAGCAATTCGCAAGCAAGGCGTTGCGCGGCGATCCGCTTCTCGTCGGAGAGATTGGGCGTGCGGCGTACGTCAGGCGCGCTCTTGTGCGCAGAGCCGCCCGCCGCAACCCGTTGTTCGACCGCTGCATCGCGGGCCGCTTTTTCCAGAACATGGCCCTTTGAGGGGGAGGAGACCGCCCCATACGCGCCATGCGCGACGGGGATCAGCAAGTCCTTCAGCTTGAGCACCGTTAGGTCGCCGAACTCGGCAATGTCGAGGCCGGCGAATTTGACCGACAGGGCTTCGCGCTTCAGGCGCTTGCCGTCGCAGGTCGGGCAATCGCGGCCGATGATATATTGCGAGACGCGCTTCTTCATCAGCGCGCTTTTAGTGTTGGCGAAGGTTTCCATCACATAACGGCGCGCGCCGGTGAAGGTGCCCTGATAGCTCGGCTCCATGCCGCGCTTGAGCGCCGTCCGGGTCTCTTGGGGCGTCAGTCCCGCATAGACCGGTACCGTCGGCGCCTCTTCAGTGAAGAGGATCCAGTCGCGATCCTTTTTCGGCAGGTCGCGCCACGGCGTATCGACGTCATAGCCGAGCGAAACGAGGATATCGCGCAGGTTCTGGCCATGCCAGGCGGTCGGCCAGGCGACGATCGCCCGGTCGCGAATGGTGAGGCTATCGTCAGGAACCATCGTCTCTTCGGTCGCGTCATAGACGCGCCCGATGCCGTGACAGGTCGGGCAGGCGCCGGCGACCGTATTGGGGGAGAAATCCTCCGCATAGAGCATGGGTTGATGGCGCGGATATTCGCCGACGCGGGAATAGAGCATCCGCACCAGGCTGGAGATCGTCGTCACGCTGCCGACCGAGGATCGCGCGTTGGCCGAGCCGCGCTGCTGCTGCAACGCGACCGCAGGCGGCAAACCGTCGATCGCGTCGACCTCCGGAACCCCGGCCTGGTCGATCAGGCGACGGGCATAGGGCGCAACCGATTCCAGATAACGCCGCTGGGCTTCGGCATAAAGGGTGCCGAACGCGAGCGATGACTTGCCCGAGCCCGATATGCCGGTGAACACCACGAAGGCGTCGCGCGGTACATCGACGTCAATATTTTTGAGGTTATTCTGGCGCGCGCCGCGAACCTGCACGCAAGCGGGCGGCCCCGTATGCCCATGATCGGTGGCCGGCGTCGTCGCGTGAATGTCCTTGCTCTTCAATTCAGTCTTCCTGCCCTATACGCCCGTGCGGCCCGTGGTTCATCACAGCCGGGTAACAGATGAATGCATTTCCGACTCAATACATCCAACGGCCAGGCTGGCTCGATGTTCGGCACCTTTGAAATATTTTTCCAGCATCAGACAAAGGTTACGACAAAACCATTTTTCCCGTTGGGTCGCGCGACGAGGCCCGCTGGTAAGCGCCTGGGCCAGGCGGCGCTGGTCCGTGCCGCTATCGGCATGTAACGACCGCACTTCGGCGCTTGTTACCCCATCGCGACGCGTTGCCCATTTGCCGGAGCGCGCGTCATCATGGCCTGGGTCGGGCCATGATGACGGCCGAATTGTCAATCCGGGCGCCTCGCGCCGCTTCGTAACGATGGGTCAGTAGTGAATGACCGAGCGGATCGACTTGCCTTCGTGCATCAGTTCGAAGGCCTCGTTGATCTCCTCCAAACCCATCGTGTGGGTTACGAACGGGGCCAGATCGATATCGCCTCTCATCGCGTCCTCGACCATGCCGGGAAGCTGTGTCCGTCCCTTGACGCCGCCGAAAGCGGACCCCTTCCACACGCGGCCCGTGACGAGCTGGAATGGGCGGGTGGAGATTTCCTCGCCCGCGCCGGCAACGCCGATCACGATCGACTGACCCCAGCCACGGTGCGCTGATTCAAGCGCGGCGCGCATGACGTGGACGTTGCCGATGCACTCGAAGGTATGATCGATGCCCCAGCCCGTCATCTCGATCAGCACTTGCTGGATGGGCTTGTCATGGTCCTTGGGATTGATGCACTCGGTCGCACCGAACTGGCGTGCCAGCTCGAACTTGGACGGATTGGTATCGATGGCGATGATGCGACCCGCCTTCGCCTGGCGCGCACCCTGAATCGCCGCGAGGCCGATGCCGCCGAGTCCGAACACGGCGACCGAGTCTCCGGGCTGGACCTTGGCGGTATTATGGACTGCGCCGATGCCGGTCGTGACGCCGCAGCCGAGCAGGCAGACGTGTTCGGGGTTAGCCTCGGGATTGATCTTGGCGAGCGAGACTTCGGCGACAACAGTATATTCACTGAAGGTTGAACAGCCCATGTAATGATAGAGGGGCTGACCGTTGTACGAAAAGCGGGTGGTCCCATCGGGCATCAAGCCCTTGCCCTGCGTTTCGCGGACAGCGACGCACAGGTTGGTCTTGCCCGACAGGCAGAAGTCGCACTTGCCGCACTCGGCGGTGTAGAGCGGAATCACGTGATCGCCCGGCACGACGCTGGTGACGCCCTCACCGACCTCGACAACGATGCCCGCGCCCTCGTGGCCCAGAACCACCGGGAAAACACCCTCCGGATCATTCCCCTCCAGCGTGTACGCGTCGGTGTGGCACACCCCGGTGTGCGTCACCCGTATGAGGACTTCGCCTTTCCGGGGCGGGGCGACATCGATCTCGACGATTTCGAGTGGCTTGCCCGCCTCGAAGGCTACAGCGGCGCGAGATTTCATGTTCGGATACCCTCGTTGAGTTAAACTGATTGCTGGTGCGAGGCCGTTGCGTCAGCGCAAATTCATGGGCGCCGAGGGTCCGATCCTCTGTCGGGGAAGGGGGGAGCGATCGCTCACTCCCCCCGGTATGCCGGTCAGACCGTAACGACGACCTTGCCGATCTGTTCGTTCGATTCGAGGAAGCGGTGCGCGTCCTGAATGGCGTCGAGCGGGAAAGTGCGCGCGATCCGCGGCTTGAGCGCGCCCGATTCCAGACCCGCCACGATGAACGCCTTGGCGCGATCGAGGGCGGCGTCGTCCGAGACGATCTCGCTGTAGATATACCCCTTGAGCGTGAGGCTCTTGCCCAGCACGGAGAACAACGGGAACGGCGTCGGCTCGTCGCTGAGCGCGCCATATTGGAGCAGGATGCCGCCGCGCGCCATGCTCGCGGCCAGAAGTTCGAGCAACGGGCCGCCGACCGGATCGAGGACCACGCGCGCCCCTGCACCGTCGGTTATCTCCATAACCCTCGCTACCAAATCCTCTTCCCCTGTCGCGACGACATGATGTGCGCCGGCATCGATCAGGTCCTGGCGCTTGGCGCCGGTACGCGTCGTCGCGATTACCGTCGCGCCGACCATTCGCGCAATCTGGAAGGCAGCAAGGCCGACGCTGCTGGAGGCAGCAGTGACGATTACGAAATCGCCCTCGCCGAGGTTCGCCTGCTCCACCAGCGCACCCCAGGCGGTGACATACTGCATCCACACGGCCGCCGCTTCTTCGAACGACAGCGCCGCCGGATGCTTGACGACGACGCGGGCGGGTACGTTGGCGACCTCGCCATAAGTGCCCCAGCGCGCGATATCGAGCGGGGGGATGACGCTGACGGCCTCGCCTTCCGCAAACCCGGTCACGTCCGCGCCGACCGTAACGACAGTGCCGGCAGCCTCATAGCCAAGGCGGCTCGGGAACTCGGCTTCCTGAAGGTAGGCATGGTTGCGGAACATCACCTCGGCGCGGTTTATGCCTATCGCCTTCACCGCGATCTGCACTTCGTCGGCCGCGGGCGCGGGGACTGCCACATCTTCAATCCTGAGGACGCTGGCGTCGCCATATTCGTGGACACGGACAATGCGGCTCATTGGAGACTCCTTGATTATTGAATGATCGTTCTTTAAGCGGGTGGGTCACCAGTTTCAAGATATTATTTATCGATCGTTCTATATCGTGCACCAGAGATGACAGAGACGAAAGCCCGTCGCCGCGCAGGTCGCCCTCGTATGTTCGACACTGACGCCGCGCTCGACAAGGCGGTGCGGCTGTTCTGGCAGCGCGGCTACGAGGCGACATCGATGGCCGATCTGGTGGCGGAGACTGGCGTCGCCGCCGCCAGTCTCTATGCAGCGTTTGACAACAAGGCGGGGCTGTTTGCGGCGGTGATCGAGCGCTACGCCGCAACGTTCAGCGTCCACCTCTATGAACCGATCAACGATCCGGCGTTGTCCACCTACGAGGCCGTCAAAGGCCTGCTGGAACGAGCGGCGTCATCATTCTCGGAACCTGGAACGCCGGCCGGCTGCTTCATGTATTCGGCAGCGGCAGCCGTTTCGCCGGCGTCCGCCGCCATCGAATGCCTGCTGCGCGACAAGCGTCTCGCGGCGGAGGCCCTCCTGATCGAGCGTCTGCGACGCGGCGCCGCGCAGGGCGAGCTTGCGGCCAACACCGATCCGGCCGTGCTAGGCAAATTCATCAATACGGTCATGGAAGGCATGTCCGTTCAGGCGCGCGACGGCGCTACGATCGACGAACTGCTCTCCGTCGCCAAAATGGCACTCGATCGATGGCCGGCCGCGATATGATCGTTACATGGTGGTCATCTGCCAATCTGCCCCCCGACCGAACAGTCGAACTCATCTCATAGGACGAAAGCACATGAAACACGTGACATTGCCCGGCGGGGAAGTGGTTCCTTCACTGGGTCAAGGCACCTGGAAGATGGGCGAACGTGCAGAGCGCCGATCCGATGAGATCGCCGCGCTACGCGCCGGTGTCGAACTGGGCATGACGCTCATCGATACCGCCGAAATGTACGGCGATGGTGCGGCGGAAACGCTGATATCCGAGGCGCTGGGCAGCGTTCGCGACCAGTTGTACCTCGTCAGCAAGGCATATCCGCAGAACGCATCGCGCTTCCGCCTTGCCGTTGCGTGCGAGGCGAGCCTGAAGCGGCTCGGCACCGACCGGCTGGACCTCTACCTTCTCCATTGGCGGGGATCGGTGCCGCTCGCTGAGACAGTGGAGGCATTGGAGGCGCTCAAATCGGCAGGAAAGATCCGACACTGGGGTGTCAGCAATCTCGATACCGACGATATGGAAGAGCTTGTCGCTGGCGGCGGGGATGACTGCGTGACCGATCAGATCCTCTACAATCTGGTCCGGCGGGGCCCCGAATTGGACCTGCTGCCGTGGCTCGCCGAGCATAACATACCGGTTATGGCGTATAGTCCAGTCGAGCAGGGACGACTTTCTACCCACCCCGCTCTCGACAAAATTGCAGCCGAGGTTGGCGCAACCCCTGTGCAGGTCGCACTTTCGTGGACGTTGCGGCAAGATGGTCTCATCGCCATTCCGAAAGCGAGTTCAGTCGCACATGTGCGGGAGAACCGCGCGGCCGCCGATATCCTTCTTTCCGACGCTCAGCTTGCGACACTCGACGCGGCATTTCCCAGGCCACGCGACCGCCGTCCACTCGAGATGCTTTAGCGTCAGATGACGATATTATCGCTCGAAGGAACAGAGCGCAAACCGGATCGGCGGTAGAAGCCGAATTTAAACTTGTTGAGCCTGCCACTGGAGGGTGAAGTATCACTTCGCAAGCCTTCGCGCAGCAAGGTGAACCACTAGGAGTCTTCTTATGGATCGGATGCCCGCACTCTTTATCGGCCACGGAAGCCCGATGAACACGCTCGAGAGCAATGGCTACACCTCGGCCTGGCGGGCATTCGGGCCTGAGTTGCCCCGCCCCAAGGCGATCCTCGTGGTTTCTGCACATTGGTATTTCGGTGCTACGGCGGTGACGGCCATGGCACGCCCTCGCACAATCCACGATTTCTACGGTTTACCACAGGAGCTGTTCGACTTTGAATATCCGGCCGAGGGCGATCCGGACCTCGCGAAAGAGATCGTTGAGCTGGTGAAGCCCGAGTGGGTGGGTCTCGACCAGGATCAGTGGGGTCTCGATCACGGAACGTGGTCGGTGCTCGCGCACCTCTACCCTGAGGCCGACATCCCGGTGGTGCAGCTCTCGATCAACGCGCTCAAGCCGCTGAGCTATCATCTTGACCTTGCCGCAAGACTGGCAGCCTTGCAGGACCGCGGCGTCCTGGTGGTCGCTAGCGGAAATGTCGTTCACAACCTCCGAGCCGTGCGCTGGAACCAGCCCGATTTTGCGTTCGACTGGGCAGAGCGTTTCGACGAAGCAGCGGTTCGCCAACTGGCAGAAAACCCGGGCGATCTGCTGCGCCTTGTGGAGCATCCCGATTATGCCGCGGCGGTTCCCACGCCCGACCATTTCGTTCCGCTGCTTTATCTTGCCGGAATGGCGGCTGCCCGCGACGAAACCCTTGATCCGCTGGTGCGCGGCTATTCGATGGGTTCACTGTCCATGACCTGTTACGGTCTTGGCACTGAAGGTTTGGCATGCTCCGAAAAAACGGGCGCGGCCAACTTGCCGAGTGATGTGCCGGCCGACCAGACGAATACATGATCCCTCGGCACACGGCGGACAGGCATGACGAAGTCAGGACGGAAGATGCGAAACGTCGGAGTTCGTCTTGATCATTGAACACGGGAACATGTCGGAACCCTGGCTCTGCCCTCTCGGCTCGCGAAGTCGCGCCTAATGATCTTGCCTTCCTAAAGGACGTGTTCGACCGAACTGACGAGGATCATGCCGCGGATTTTCTCGACCATCAGCTGTGGACGCTGCGCACAAGCCTCGACCAAGACGCAATAATCGTCCCCCTCTTTGTCGATGACGGCACGATAGACAGTTGCACCCTGTAGCGACATGAGGTCGAGCACACGCAAAGGCATGTCGAGCGAGCCGACCCCGCGAATAAGAAATCGGTCCACGGTCACGCAGCGACAGCGAGTTCGTCAGGCGCGTCCAGCGAGGCGTTGGCGATCCGCTGCCGAGCCAATTGATCGGCAGCGGTGTGTGGCGCGACTCCGTGCGTTTCTGCGTGGGTGAACACGTCTGCCAGACGATCTGCGGTCGCTTCCACCCGTGCGTTCGAATCTGCTTGGGGCCAGCCCAGATATTCCGCGGCGACGTTGATGATTCCTCCTGCATTCACGACGTAGTCAGGCGCGTAAAGAATATCGCGCTCGGCAAGACGGTCGCCGTCCGCCGTAGTGGCCAGCTGATTGTTGGCAGCCCCGCAGACGACCTTCGCCCGCAATTTGCCCGCCGCCACTTCGTCGATCACGCCGCCCAGCGCACAGGGAGCGAATATGTCCGCCTTGGCCGAGAGGATGCCGGCGGCGCCAACGTGACCGACGCCTTGAATGGCGATCGTGCAGTCGGACAGTGGTCGATGCAGCCTTCGGTGGGCGGCAAGATCCATCGAAAGAAAGACCCCCTGCGCGGTCCATGGCGATGGATCGCCGCCGACGCCATCAGCTTGCAGCGGTAACCCGTCGACATGGGCCGTATGTGTTCGCACCAGCGCCATGTCTTGGGGGGTCGTACCGACGTCCTCTGCCGTGACGTACTGCCCATTCAGATTTGCGACGGCCCGCCCGAACGCTTCGAATAGCGCGCGCCGGTCGAACTGGCCTTTGGGCTGCCGGACCACGCCCTTGCCGCCGCCGATAGGAAGGCCTGCAATCGCGTTCTTGTAGTCATGCCTTCGGCGAGCCGGCAGGCGTCGTGCGCCATCCCCGAAGCATCCTGATAGGTCCAAAGTCGGCAACCGCCGGCTGCGGGACCGAGGGTGGTAGAATGAAGCACGATTACCGCGTCCAGCCCTGCGGTCTCGTCGGAGATCCGGTGAAGGCTTTCGGCCGGAAGTGCGTTGAAGTGCGATTTCATGGTGTCGGTCCGTTTGTGGCTGCAGGCCGACATATGACCGATCATGCAGGGTGAATCTGATCTAACTCTTGCGCGTTTGGCTTGCCTTGCGGCATAGATTACCTGGTTTTTGAATAATCGAGAATAAAATGATCAATCTCGATAATTTCGAGCGAAAAATCGTGCGCGAACTCCAGCGCGACGCTGCGCAGACAACGGCAGAACTCGCTGCCAAGGTTGGTCTGTCCGCTTCACCTTGCTGGAGAAGGATCGACCGCCTCGAAACGGAAGGCGTGATAAAAGGGCGGGTGGCTGTGATAGACCGCCGCAAGATAGGCCTCAACGCGCATATCTTTGCGCAGGTGCGGCTCAATGCCCACGGCCGATCCAATCTCGACGAGTTCAGCGAGGCGATCCGCTCGTTCCCGGAAGTGCTCGATGCCTACGTCCTGATGGGCCAGACTGATTTCATGCTTCGGATCGTCGCGACCGATATTGATGCCTACGAGCGGTTCTTCTTCGAAAAGCTGAGCAAATTGCCCGGCATTCAGGAGATTACTTCGACCGTCGCACTGTCTGAAATAAAATCGACACTCGAGTTATCGTTGGGAGACCAAGGCCCATAATGAGACATTCGATAAACCCTCAGAGATTTGTGAGGGCTAGACTGCGGGCCTCGATGCTAGGCGTATTTGATTTTTCGATGGCGCTCCAATCAGTTCGACGTCCCTGGGGTGGCTTTCTCGGGACTCGAAACTGAGTCTCTCCTCTTGAAAATTGGGCGGGATCAATGTCTGCTTTGCGCCCTCAATTCGGGACGTTCAGGCTTCCCCTGCGGATGCCTGAAAGCGGCCCGGCAACTTTGCTCCGGTAATGATTACCGCGAATGTCCGATTAGGGCTCGTTTGCAGTCGGGCCGCTTTTATCGTGCGTGTGCGATTGGCGGACAGTCAGCTTTGAGGCGCTCCGACAACACGCGGAAAGGTCTGAAACGGGGGGAACGGAATGTCTAGTTTGTTGTTTATTTTGGTCAAAGCAGACATAAAAACAACTACCAGTCAGTTTTGAGGACCTACAGTGAACATCGAGATCGAGCGGAACCCTTCGAAAGCTGAGGCGGACCTGCTCAGTCGCGGGATTAAGTCATTCAACGAAGAAACCGTTCGCGATCTCGAGCCGACCGAGGAAGAGAAGCGGTTTCACGTGATGGCTCGAGATGACGAGGGATCATTACAAGGTGGCATCCGTGCAACATGCTATTGGAATACCCTTCACATCGAACTTCTTTGGATTTCCGAGACTGCGCGCGGCAGTGGAATCGGGCGTAAGCTGATACAGAAAGCCGAGGCTTTTGCGCGCGACAATGGTTGCGAAAATGCTTTAGTCGAAACGACCAGCTGGCAGGCAAGGCCATTCTACGAAAAGAACGGCTACAACCACATGGCGACCCTTTCCAACCGACCCAAGGGACACTCTTCGCACTATCTCAAGAAGGTGCTGATTTGATTTTCGGGCGTTTGCTTTCGAGGTAGTTTCCGCTCAAGTTAAACAACCGAGCTTAGGGTCGTTAGCCGAACGGCAGCTTTCAGCATTCAGCCACCTAAAAGCGGACCGCCTTCAACTGGCCCAAAAAAAGTCCGTAAGCAGGACACGTGTCATGGCCATCGCGCCTTTAGAGTAGGTGCTCGCGGCAGACATCGGCGCCGATGCTGGCTCGGCCTCTCGGTTGTTGTGTGCAGATTGGCATAGCGCTGCCTTTCTTTGCAGCAGCGATTTTGCAGCTTCCTCAATGATCCGGGCGGGGGCCTATCCGATAAGCTAGCGTACCAGCTCCGGTAGGTTCTGCACATGGTTGAAGACGGCGGATATGACGACCGAGCCTTCACCGACGGCCGAAGCGACGCGTTTGACCGATCCCGCGCGCACGTCTCCAACAGCGAAGATTCCGCGATGGGAGGTTTCGTAAGGCGTTTCCGCGCCGGCCGCTTCACCGGTGTACACGAAGCCTTTGGCATCGAGATTGACCAAACCCGAGAGCCAGTTCGTATTGGGTGCAGCACCAATCATGATGAACAGCGCGCGAGTGTCCATGCCCCACTCTCCCTGCGCATCCATTACCGTCACTGCCTCAAGATGATCCTCGCCATGCAGCGCAGTGATCTGGCAGCCATAATGAATCTGGATGTTGGGCTCGGCTTCCAGCCGTCTGCTCAGATAGCTCGACATAGAATCCGCCAAGCTTTCGCCACGAACCAGGACATGGACCTGCTTGGCCGCGCGGCAAAGATACATCGCGGCTTGCCCTGCGGAATTGCCTCCCCCGATCACGATCGCATCGGTGTTGCGGCAAAAGCGCGCTTCCATGTCGGTCGCCGCGTAGAATATCCCCGCGCCTTCGAATTCCTCGAGCCGGTCGAGCGGCATGCGGCGATATTGCACCCCGGTCGCGACCACAACTCCCCGCGCACAGACATGGGCTTCGTCATCCAGCGTCACGCGAAACAGGCCGTCGGGTCGCTTTTCCAGTTTTTCAACCCGGCGCGGCATCGCAAAGCAGGTGCCGAACTTCATCGCTTGTATCTGGCCGCGATAGACGAGGTCGGCACCGGAAATGCCGGTCGGAAATCCCATATAATTCTCGATCCGGCTCGAAGTCCCCGCCTGACCGCCGATAGCAGTATCTTCGATTAGGAGCGCCGACAGGCCTTCCGCCCCAGCATAGACCGCAGCTGCGACGCCTGCTGGCCCTCCGCCTACGATGAGAGCATCGACAATCGTATCGCCGGCGACGTCGAGATCCAAATTGAGGATCTGGGCGACCTTGCGGGGAGTGGGATCATCCAGCTTGCGATCCTGCCCCACGATGACGGCCGGTTCGTGATCCACCAGATTGCACAGGCGCGAGGCCTCATCATCGCTGCTATCGAGGTCGAAGGACTGGAAGGGCACGCGGTTGCGCGCGAGGAAGGTCTCCACGCCCTGGACCGCGGCATCCCGGTCGGCACCGATCAGCTTGATCATGCTGTTCTTGAGTTCGAACTGCCTGCGTCTGCGCGCGGCAAACACCGTGATAATATGATCCGAAAGCTCGGGCACGCGGCCCATCAGATCGAGCATGTCCTCACGCGGAACCTCGATGACCCGCGTGTCCACTGTCGCTCGCATTGGAAGAAAATGCGACCCCGCGTTGAGAAAGGAAATGTCGCCCATGAATTGAGTCGGCCCAAGGCTTGATTCCAGTAAGCGCTCACCGGAAAAGGGATCGACGACTTCGATCTCACCTTCGATGACGTAGACGAACGTATCATGAGGTTGGCCGATTTCGGCGACCATCTCACCCTTGTGATAGGCGCGCTCATGGCCGATTGCGCACATCGCCGTAACATGCTCGTCTGCCAGCGGCACGCGCTTCATGACTTCGAGATCAGCGCCGATGCTTTCCATAGTCTTCGTTCCCCTCCGCCTGAACAATTCCACACACCGAACGTGGATATGCGAATAAAAGATTGATTCATCAACTGGCGGGAACGAAAGTCATTTGCGTAAGTCGAAAGTCAGCTTACGACAGACGTAACGCTCCAATAGCAGACAGTCCGGAAACGGCCCCAATTCCGCCGCTTCAAATGAAAAGCGAATTGGGCAATCAGATTGGATGCCTTCACCGATCGCACTCCAAGCTGGACACTTGCCAAGCCAAACCTTGCACCTTGGAATCGGGAGGTTCAGAATGTCGCAATGCAAACGCCAGAGTGCGCCACGAAACTCCGATTTGTGCTTCCCCCGCGCTTCCCCGGATTAGCCGACAGAGCGGGGAAGCAGAATTCGCCAACTTGCGATCCGCTTAAGCGGTTCAATTTTATAGAGAAAAATGGAGCGGGCGAGGCGATTCGAACGCCCGACCCCAACCTTGGCAAGGTTGTGCTCTACCCCTGAGCTACGCCCGCTCACTGACGCTCCCGAACGGTCGAACCGTCGGTTGGAGGCGCGCGATTAGCAGCGGCACCCCATGCGTGCAAGGCAAAAATCGCCGCCTTGCCCTTCCCGCATCCGGGCTTCACATTGGCGCGCGAGGCCCCACATGGGGCGCAGGAAATTCCCGTTTTTCGAAAGGACGCGACACGTGGCGAGCATGGCTCTGAGCATAGACGAACAGAAGGCCGTCGACCGGTTCCGCACCGAAGTGGTCGAACCCTCGATGTCGAAACTCGTCATCCTCGACTTCTGGGCCGAATGGTGCGGGCCTTGCAAGGCACTGACCCCGGTGCTCGAGAAGGTGGCAGCCGAATATGCCGACAAGGGCGTGATGCTGGCGAAGGTCAATGTCGATGAAGAGCAGTTCATCGCCAGCCAGTTCCAGGTCCGCTCGATCCCCACGGTCTATGCGATGTTCCAGGGCCAGCCGGTCGCCGACCTGACCAGCGCGCGCGGCGAAAGCCAGATCAAGCAGATGCTAGACCAGCTGCTCGAGAAATTGCCGCTGGGCGAAGCCGCGGGCGATCCCGCGGCAAAGCAGGAGCAGGATGTCGCGCAATTCATCAGCATGGGCGAACAGGTGCTGTCCGAAGGCGACGCCGGGCGCGCCGCCGGCATATTCGCGCAGGTGATCGAAATGGCGCCCGACAATGGTGCTGCGCAGGCCGGTCTGGTTCGCTCGCTGGTCGAGGCGGGACGGATCGAGGAAGCACAGCACGCAATGGCTGCTGCCTCGGAACAGAACCCCGCGCTCGTCGAGGATCCGCAGTTCAACGCCGCCAGGACCGCGCTCGAACTGGCCGCCAACGCCCCCGACGAGGCCGAACTCGCTGGCTTGCGCGACAAGGCTCAGGCCGGGGCGATGGAAGACCGGCTCGCTTATGCCGAGGCCGCATTTGCCGCCGGCCAGCGCGATCCCGCTGCCGACGAACTGCTCGCCATGATCGAGGCCGATCGCGAATGGAGCGAGGGCGCCGCCCGGGCCAAGTTGCTGCAGATCTTCGAGGCGGTGGGTCTGGAAGACCCCTGGGTGGTCGCCACCCGTCGCCGTCTCTCGCGCCTGTTGTTCGGCTGAGCGGAGCAGCGCGCGTGCGGCTCTCGATCTTCCCGCTTCCCGGCGCGATCCTCTTCCCCGGAATGCAGCTCCCGCTGCATATCTTCGAGGAGCGCTACCGCGCGATGACCAGCGACGCGCTGGCGCGCGACCGGAGGATCGCGTTGATCCAGCCCCTGCGCGGCGGCGACCATTCGCCGCTCTATTCGGTCGGCTGCATCGGCAAGATCGGCGAGGTCGAGGCGCTCGATGACGGGCGTTACAATCTCATCCTCGAGGGCGAGAGCCGTTTCCGGCTGCTGCGCGAACTCGATGTCACCACCCCGTTCCGCCAGGTCGAGGGCGAACCGATCGTCGATGCGCGCGATGCCTATCTCTCGAGCGTCGAGCGCGCAGGCTTCGAGCAGGAAGCGCGCCGCTTCGCTGATATGCAGGGCTACAGCGTCGACTGGGACTCGGTCGAACGGCTCGACGATGAGGCGCTGGTCAACGGCGTCTCGCAGATCGCGCCCTTCGACGTGGCGGCCAAGCAGGCGCTGCTCGAGGCGGACGATCTTTCGACCCGCTGCGAGCTCTTGATCCAGCTGATGCAGTTCTTCGCTCTGCGCGATGGCGGCGACGACAAGGTCACGCTGCAGTAGCCTGCGGTTAGGCCGCCGGGACTAGATCCCGAAGCTGCCCTTCAACCCGTCGATCACATATTGCGCCGCGAGCGCCGCCAGCAGCACGCCGAGCAGGCGGGTGACGACCGCCTCGACCTGGTCGCCGAACAGGCGCATCAGCGGCCCCGCAGCGACCAGCGCCGCCATGGTGATCGCCAGCACCGTCACCAGCGCACCGAGCACCATCAGCTGATCGTCGAGTTCGCTCGCCTCGTTCATCAGCAGCATGATTGCGGCAATCGCCCCAGGGCCCGCCAGCATCGGCATAGCCATCGGAAAGACCGAAACATCCTCTACCTCCGAGGCGGCGATCTTCTCCGCCCGCTCCTCGCGTCGCTGGGTGCGCTTTTCGAACACCATTTCGAAGGCGATCCAGAACAGCATGAAGCCCCCGGCGATGCGAAAACTGTCGAGCTGGATATGCAGCGCGCCGAGCAATTGTTCGCCGAACAGTGCAAAGCCCAGCAGGATCGCCAAGGCGATCAGACTGGCGCGGATCGCCATATTGCGGCGTTCGGACGCGCTCGCATCCTTGGTCAGCCCGGCATAGATCGGAGCGCAACCGGGCGGATCGATCACCACGAACAGCGTGATGAAGGCGGAGACGAAGAGTTCGTTCATTGCGGGTCGACCCTGCCATCGGCGGTTACGGCGAAATCGAGTGCAGGCTCCCACACCCCGCCACGCCATTGTTGCGCCGCGAACATCCGGCGGCCATCGGCGCCCTGCACCCAGCGCCAGGCCAGCGACCCATCGCGCGAGAGGGCCCCGCCCGAGGCCGCTCCATTGGTATCCGGCCATGCTGCGCCGGTTGGGGATGAGCCCTCGGCACGGCAATCGGCCACTTCGCCCTGGATCATCGGGATCGCCTGGACGACGATGACGCTCTCGTCATCCTCGGGCGGGGGCTCGCGATCGCGGGTCTCGCGCTCGGTCAGCGCCGTATCGGGCGCGCCCATGTCATACGTCCAGCGATAGGTCCCGTCGCGTTGGCGTTCCCACACGGTGACGTAAAAACCCCAGCTGCCGTCCGGGTCGGCGAACTTGCCCTGGGTGACCGCCAGCTGCCCGTCGCAGCTCGACCAGATCGCGAGCGGGGTCCACTGGACCGGGACCGCCGGATCGCTCTGCCCGGCGAGGAAACCCGCCGCATCGATCACGCCATTGCGGCCATGGATCACCCCGCCATCGGCGAGGAAGCGGCGAAACGCGGTCCATTGCCCGTCCTCGCGCGCCGCGCGCGAGAAGGCGATCTCGGTGGCGGCCACGGTGCTGGGATTGGCGGTGTTGCGGACATCGCGCATGAAACCGTCGGAATAGCGCACCGGCGGGGGACCACCGGCGCAGCCGACAAGCGCGAGGCCGAGCAGGATTGCGATAGCCCGCTTCACAGCGCGCCCTCGGGCAGCTCGAGCCCCTCGTTGCGATAGGCCGCGACCAGCGTGTTCTTGAGCAGCACCGCGATAGTCATCGGTCCGACCCCGCCGGGCACCGGAGTGATCGCTCCCGCCACCTCGCTCGCGGGACCGTAATCGACATCGCCGACCAGTCGGCCCTTCGCGTCGCTCTCGGCGGGGGGCAAGCGGTTGATCCCGACATCCACCACCGTCGCGCCGGGCTTGAGCCAGTCGGCCTTGACCATCTCCGGTCGCCCGACCGCTGCCACCACGATATCGGCGCGGCGCACCACATCGGGCAGATCCTTCGTCCGGCTGTGCGCGATGGTGACGGTGGCGTTGGCATCGAGCAGCAACTGCGCCATCGGCTTGCCGACGATGTTGGAGCGACCGATCACCACCGCCTCGAGCCCCGACAGGTCGCCCAGCCGGTCGGTCAGCAGCATCATACAGCCCAGCGGCGTGCAGGGCACGAAGCCCGGCTGGCCGACCGCGAGCCGCCCGGCGTTGATGACGTGGAAGCCGTCGACATCCTTGTCCGGAGCGATCGCCGCGATCACCGCCTGCTCGTCGATATGCGCAGGGAGCGGCAGCTGGACGAGGATGCCGTCGACCGCGGGGTCGGCATTGAGCCGCTCGACCAGAGCCAGCAATTCGTCCTGCCCGACACCCGCCTCGAGACGGTGCTCGAACCCGTTCATCTGCGCCTCGATCGTCGCCTTGCCCTTGCTGCGGACATAGACCTGGCTGGCCGGGTCTTCTCCCACCAGCACCACCGCCAGCCCCGGCTTGCGCCCGGCAGCCTTGGCGAACTCGGCCGCCAGCGCACCGACTCGCTCGCGCAAAGCGGCGGCGAAAGCCTTCCCGTCGATCCGTTCGGCCGCCATCGTCAGCCTCGCAGCAACGAGCCGAGGACGATGAGGATGATGTTGAGCAGGATGATCAGCACCAGCGGCGAGAAGTCGATCGTCCCGGTGCTGGGCAGCAGGTTGCGGATCGGCCGCAGCACAGGCTCGAGCAGGCGGTTGATCGAATTGTAGAAGCTGGAAAGGAATTCGTTTGAGCTATTCACCACGTTGAAGGCAAACAGCAGGCCGATCACGAACTGGATGATGATCAGCATCACCAGCACATTGGTCAGCATCGCGATGATTTCGTAGATCGTGTAGAGCGCCTGCATCGTGTTCCCGTCCGTTTGTGAGTGCGACCTGTCTTAGAGACGTAAGACGGCCTGCGCCAGACTCAAGTCCGGCTGCCCTGTGTCGTACCGCCGCCATTGGCGACTGTCCTGATCAGCGTGCCCGCACCACTGGCGGTGAAGAATTCGAGCAGCATCGCGTGCGGCACCCGCCCGTCGAGCACCACCGCCGCCTCGCAGCCCGCCTCGACCGCATCGACGCAGGTTTCCAGCTTGGGGATCATCCCGCCGCTGATGGTGCCGTCGGCGCGTAGCCCAGCGATATCGGCGGGGGTGAGATCGGACAGCAGATTGCCCTGCTTGTCGAGCACACCCGCGACATCGGTGAGCAGGAGCAGTCGCGCGGCACCCAGCGCGGATGCCAGTGCGCCCGCGAAGGTGTCCGCGTTGATGTTGTAGGTGTGCCCGTCCTCGCCCGCGCCGATCGGGGCGACCACCGGGATCATCCCGCTGGCGCTGACCGTGTCGATCACCGAGGTATCGACATGCGTCGGGCTGCCGACGAAACCAAGATCGAGTGCCTGTTCGATCAGGCTGTCGGGATCCTTGCTGGTGCGGGTCAGCTTGGTCGCGGTGACGAGGTTGCCGTCCTTGCCCGACAGGCCGATGGCACGGCCGCCGGCGCGGGCGATCCAGCCCACGAGCTGCTTGTTGATCGCGCCCGACAACACCATCTCGGCGATCTCGGCGGTCGCCTTGTCGGTCACCCGCAAGCCGTCGACAAAGCGGCTCTCGACCCCGAGCTTGGCCAGCATCGCGCCGATTTGCGGGCCGCCGCCATGGACCACCACCGGGTTGATCCCGACCGCTTTGAGCAACACGATATCGCTGGCGAATTCGCGAGCGGCCTTTTCGTCGCCCATGGCGTGGCCGCCGTATTTGACCACGAAGGTGCGCCCGGCGTAGCGCTGGAAATAAGGCAGCGCCTCGATCAGCACCTCCGCCTTGGCGTGGAGGTCGGTGGTGTTCATCTCGCCTTCGCTCATGGAAAACGCCTGCCCTCTGGTCGCTGGAAGGCAGGCGCTTAGCCAATGTCGGCCTCGCCGCAAAGGGGCGCGCCGCAATTACTCGGGCGCGGGCTCGGGAGACTCCACATCGAGATCGGTGTTGAGCCGTTCCTCGGTGGTGGTGGTCGCGTAGTCGGGGATGGTCTCGAGTTCCTCGTCGCCATCCGCATCGAAAACAAAGACAACCACCGCGACCGCCAGCAGGACGAGGGCGCCCACCCAGAACCAGCGGGTCGAGGGTTTGGAATCGGGGACGGGGTCGGTCATGTCTGTTCTCCTGTTCGTGCTGGTGTTGGTGATTCAATGGACGTCACCGCTGGCCGTTCCGGATCGATCCGGCCCGCTCTGGCCAAGGCCGACGCGCTGTGGCACCCCCTCGCCCCATGAACCGCCCCATGAACCGCCCCATGAACCGCCCCATGAACCGCATCGCCTTCAGCCTTGCCCTCGCCCCCGCCATGGCGCTCGCCGCCTGCGCGCACGGCGCTTCCGAAACCGCGACCTCGACCGCCGCACCGCAGGACGAATTCTGGGCTGCGCTGTCGAGCCATTGCGGCAAGGCCTATGCCGGCGGGCTGACCAGCAACGAGGCGCCAGACGCCGACATGCGGGGCATGGAAATGGCGATGCATGTCCGCGAATGTTCGGACCAGCGGATCGCGATCCCCTTCCACATCCGCCAGGCCGACGGCAGCTGGAACCGCAGCCGCACCTGGCTGATCACCCGCACCGGCGCCAATGGATCGGGCGGCCTGCGCCTGAAGCACGACCACCGCCACGAGGATGGCACCGAGGACGATGTGACCATGTATGGCGGCGACACCGCTGCGCCGGGCACCGCGCGGGTGCAGGACTTCCCCGTCGATGCCGAGAGCGTGGCACTGTTCGAGCGCGAGGGGCTCACCGTTTCGGTCACCAATGTCTGGCGGGTCGCGGTCGACCCGGCGGATGCGGAGGCGCCAGTGTTCGCCTACCGGCTGATGCGCGAGGGCGCCAATGCGCGGAATTTCCGCGTCGAATTCGACCTCTCGCAGCCGATCCCCGCCCCGCCCGCGCCCTGGGGTCACGAATAGGCCGCGCAGGATGGAGCAGGTTTCGCTCGTGTAGGAAAACGGATTTTGGGCCGCGCTGCAGCCCTTCGCGGGTCGCTGTTCTACAGCCCCTGGCAACCGCGCGCGACCCGCCGCTATAAGTTGCGAAATTCACACTGTTCTAAATCGACTGTTGCAATCATGGTGATAGGCGTTGCATGACGCCAATCTTCATGAGAAGCGGGCGGTGGGCACCAAGCCCCCCGCCTCAGAAGGAGTTTTCTATGCGTATTCGTACTGCCCTGACCGCAATGGCTGCCGCCGCTGCCGTCGCCGCAACCCCGCTCGCCGCCGCTCAGGCGCGCACCAGCATGCCCGTCGAAGGCGAGAGCGAGATGGGGGGCGTTTCCGCGCTCGCCGGCGTCGGCATCTTCATCGCACTCGTTACCGCGATCTACTTCATCGCCGATTCGGAAGACGATCCCGTCAGCCCGTAAGCTTGCGAGCGACAGGTTACCCGAAAGGCCTCGCTTCGGCGGGGCCTTTTTTATGCGCGTGATTCGGGGTGATCGGGGCCGGCGCGCGCGCTTAATCCTTCGGTGAGACCTTGCGGGCCATGATGGCGCGATGTCGCGCCGATCCGCCAGTGTCCCGCCGTTTCACCGCCGCCGGAAAGCCGCGCGCTGGGGCAATGCGCTGCTGGTCGCCGCGCCGCTCGCCGCCTTCGCGCTGGTGTTTATGTGGGACGGCCCGCCCGCCGGGCTCGCCGCGGCGCTCGAGCTGCCGCGCGAGGAGATGCCGGGGCTTTCTGCGCCCTCCACCGATCAGGAGACCGCGCGCTTCGACCGATGCGTCGGCAGCGACCGCGTCACCTGCATCGTCGATGGCGACACCATCTGGTACCGCGGCGAGAAGATCCGCATCGCCGATATCGACACCCCCGAGGTGAGCCGGCCCGGCTGCGCGCGCGAAGCCGAACTGGGCGAGGCGGCGACGCTGCGGCTGCGCGCCCTGCTCAACGAGGGGCCGTTTACGCTGGAGCCGCCAGAATCCGGGGACCGCGACCGCGACCGCTACGACCGCCTGCTGCGCACCGTGACCCGCGACGGCGCCAGCCTGGGCGCGGTGCTGGTGGACGAGGGGCTGGCGGAGAAATGGGGCGGGATGCGGCTGGAGTGGTGCTAGCGGTGCGCTAGTAAACTGGCTCGCAGGCAATACCATCGCCGTCGCCATCCATCGTCGTGCGGTAACCCGGCTGGCCCGCATTGATTGGGTCCTTACCGAGCGACCGGACCTCGTTGCAGCCGGAATAGGTGACGCTGTTTTCGATCGCGACACGTTCTTCGGAGGACATCATCAGCAGCTCGACCTTCGGAACGGCCCACCAGGTTCCAGCGAACGCAAGCGCCGCCCAGAAGGCGATATCGCGATAGCTCAGGGACTGGTCCGGACGGGACTGGCGGCGAGGCATCCCTGCTATTTACCGCGAGATGATTTTCAGAACGTAAAGGGACGTAGGAGGAACGGGAGGGAAGACGGCGGGGTTGGTGTTAGCAAGGACGCTGCGTATTGCTCAGCCGAAGTAGTACCACCCGGCCAGAGCTGCGAGCGCGGTGCCCTGCAGTCCGGCGATCCCATGCAGTTCGCTGGAGAACGGCTGCTTGCGGGTCTTGTGGCGGAACAGGTGCCTGCCCGCATAGGCGCCCGGCGTTCCGCCGATAAAGGCAAGCTGGAGCAATGTGGCCTCGGAGATGCGGCGAGCACCAGCTTCCGCCAGCATCTTGTCGACCCCGAACGCCGCGAAGGCGACGAAATTGCTCGCGATCAGATAGGTCGCGATGTTCGCCGGGGTCAGGAGCGCGAGCGGGTCCATCGCCGAGTGATAGCGGGGGATCGGTTACCGATTGATTTCTGACGCTGCACACTCTGGAGGCCAGTAAATCCCGGAGCTTTGGGCAGGCGTGGACTCACTGTCAGCGATGGGGCTCACAGCCGAAGCCGTCATTGTCGCGGTCGAGATGCGCGCCGTAGCCGGGTTCGCCGCGCCGGACCGGCGCCGCGCCCGCCGCGCGCGCCTCGGCGCAATTGCGGAAGGCGAAGGGGCTGGCGGTCGATCGGCGGATGCCGGTCTCGGGCTCGGCACCGATGGCCCAGGGATTGTCCGTGGAGGTGTATTGATGCGGCGAGGGATCGGACCCGAGAAAGCCGAGCGGCACATCGGGCAGGCCGAATTTGGCGACCCCCACCACCGCAAGCACGACCAGCGCGCCACCGATTTCGAGCAAGGCTTTCTTCGGCATAGTATGCGCTGGTAGGGTTAGCCAAGAGTAAAGTGACCGCACCTCGACGGGCCAGGGAGGGCGTTTTGATGCCTGCTCCCCACCTCGTCGGACTGATCGACCTTTTTAAAGTAGAAGTGGAAGCGGCACCCGTTCCAGCCGAAGTCCGTGGGTGCCGCTCAACTCACTCCGCCGCGACGCTGCTGCTCTCGTCGCCGAACAGCCCTGGGCCGTCATCGACACTGACCTCTTCCTCGTTCGCCGCCTTGGCGCGCGAGCTGGAGCGCTTGTCGAAGCTCGACCACACATCCTGCCAATTGCCCGTGGTCGCGCCCTTGGAATATTCGGTGGAGCGGGTTTCGAAGAAGTTCGCGTGCTCGACGCCGTTCAAGAGCGGGGCGAGCCAGGGGAGCGGGTGGTCTTCCACCATATAGACCGGCTGCAGCCCGAGCTGCGACAGGCGCCAGTCGGCGATGTAGCGGATGTAGCGCTTGATCTCCTTGGCGGTCATGCCGTGGACCGGACCCTGTTCGAAGGCCAGGTCGATGAAGGCGTCTTCGAGCCGCACCGTCTTCTGGCACATGTCGATGATGTCTTCCTTGACCGCCTTGGTCAGGCAGCCGCGCTCCTCGCAGAAGGCGTGGAACAGCTTGATGATGCCTTCGCAATGCAGGCTCTCGTCGCGGACCGACCAGCTGACGATCTGTCCCATGCCCTTCATCTTGTTGAAGCGCGGGAAGTTCATCAGCATCGCGAAGCTGGCGAACAGCTGGAGCCCCTCGGTGAAGCCGCCGAACATCGCCAGCGTGCGCGCGATGTCCTCGTCGGAGTCGACCCCGAACTGGTCGAGGAAATCGACCTTGGCCTTCATCTCCTCGTATTCGAGGAACATGCCGTATTCGCTCTCGGGCATGCCGATGGTGTCGAGCAGGTGGCTGTAGGCGGCGATGTGCACCGTCTCCATGTTGGAGAAGGCGGCGAGCATCATCTTGACCTCGGTCGGCTTGAACACGCGGCCGTATTTCTCGTGGTAGCAATCCTGCACCTCGATATCGGCCTGGGTGAAGAAGCGGAAGATCTGGGTGAGCAGGTTGCGCTCGTGATCGGAGAGCTTCTGCGCCCAGTCGCGGCAATCCTCGCCCAGCGGCACTTCCTCGGGCATCCAGTGGATCTGCTGCTGACGTTTCCAGAAGTCGTAGGCCCACGGGTATTCAAAGGGCTTGTAGGTCTTGCGGGCTTCGAGCAACGACATCTTGTGTGCCTCCGGTTTGGCGTGGAAGACTCATATAGGGAATCGCGCCCGGTTTTCGAAGCCAAAACTGGTCGATTCGGCGGGGATAAGCACCGGTCAAGCGAACAAAGCGGGAAAGCGCGCGGGAGCGCGTCACGCGAGGCAAGGCGGGAAGCGGGGTTTTCCTGCGACGGGCCGCGGAACGGGCGGGTGCCGCGACCCGTTGGTGGTGTGAAGGAGACACACCATGGGACAGTACGAACCCGATGACAGCCGCAAGGTAACCCTCTCGAACGACAGCGCGCCGGGCGAACCCGAGCGCACCGGTCCACGAGAAGGCGAAACCCGCCAGCAGCAGGGCCAGCAGCAGCAGGGCGACGCGCCCGGAAAGGCGCAGGCCGGCTATGGCAACAGCCGCGATGCCGATGGCAGGATGGAACAGGACGCCACGCCGGACGCAAAACCGGGCAGGTCCGCGAATGGCGATGAAGTCGTCGGCGAAACCTCCGCCGACCCTGCGCGCCAGGCCGAGGCCGACGCCAAACGCGCGCTCGGCGACGCCTGACCGGCGCGCAGTGGGCACCACCTCACGAGCCGTTGCTGAGCGACGACGAACCGAGGAACGGAGTCCCCGCCCCACCCGTTAATAAGGTATAAGCAACGCAAACCACTGGAGAACTTTATGTTCGAGAAGATCCGCATCAAGGAACACATGGAAGTCGCCAACGCCAAGGGCCAGCATGTCGGCACCGTCGATGGCGTCCAGGACGACAAGATCAAGCTGACCAAGTCGGATGCCTCCGACAGCATGCACCACTTCCTGTCGCTGGATGACGTCGACAAGATCGACGACAACCGCATCTACCTGAAGGAAACCGCGGTCATTCCCGCGGGACTGGGCAACAAGGCGACGCAAGCCGCCTGACCGCGACACGATTTGAAACCACCGGTCCAGCGAATCGGCAGGTCATGAAAAACCCCGGCGCACCATGCGGTGCCGCCGGGGTTTTCGCGTGTGGGAGGCTATTCGCCGCCTGTTACTGGCAGGAGAGGCATTCCTCGTAATCGGTCTGCTCTTCCAGCCCGGCCATCAGCTCGATCTTGCTCGCATCGAGCGTGTTGTCCGCCTCGACCCCGCCCGCGAAGCCGGCGCGCTGCACGCTCTTCGAACGCAGGTAGTAGAGCGATTTGATGCCCTTCTCCCACGCCTGGAAGTGCAGCATCATCAGGTCCCATTTGTCGACATCGGCGGGGATGAAGAGGTTGAGGCTCTGCGCCTGGTCGATGAAGGGCGCGCGATCGGCGGCGAATTCGAGCAGCCAGCGCTGGTCGATCTCGAAGCTGGTCTTGAAGGTCGCCTTCTCCTCGACGCTGAGGAAATCGAGATGC
>Ga0207878_100063_pt1 | contig 137792 bp, 126 predicted proteins | sample LinPmetageLP41_FD_184053 | JGI IMG/M metagenome (GOLD analysis project Ga0207878, IMG submission 184053) | Marine viral communities from the Pacific Ocean - LP-41 (SPAdes) | ecosystem: Environmental > Aquatic > Marine > Oceanic | place: Pacific Ocean | collected 2010-08-27
ACGACAGAAGAGCAGCATTTGGGCATTACCCAGCAGGCCTTCACGGCGTAGATACCGATCCTGATGAGAGAAGCCAACGGCCAGCCACTTCAGGTCGTCCGATCAGAGCTCTCGTGAATGAGGCGGGCTGACGGCAAAACCGGAACGCTACCGCCCGCCATGCAGCATAATGCGGGTTCGCATCATCTCGCGGGCAGCTCATGTGCGTTTTGACTACGTAAGTCATCCTTTGCGGTTCTCCATTCACAGTAACCAAACGTTACATTAGAAACAACGCTACGAACGCATTAACTGCGCCCCCAGTTCCTTGTCTCTTAGAGGTATCCGTAAGGATATGGCCGCCTCTCGCCGCAAACCGTATCGAGAAACTGGGTTCAGTTACGCTTTTCCGCCGCCTTCAATTCCCCCAACGCACCTCTGCATCGTTCTTCGACCTGGTCGAGTTCGCGCTGCATGATGCGGATGTCTTCGAGCTGGCGTTCGAGGTTGGCGCGTTTGTCGGCGAGGATCTCGAGCAGGCGCTCGAGTTGGCGGACGCTGCCGTCGTGACGGATGACCAGCACTTCGCGAATCTCGATCAGCGGGAAGCCCAGGCGTTTGCCGCGTAGGGCGGGCTGGAGGCGAACGTGGTCCTTCTCGCGGTAGATGCGGGTCTTGCCGCGCCGCTCGGAAGGCACTGCTTGCGTGCTATGTATATTATGGCAATATACTAAATATGATCGATTTGGCGCAGATAACCGGTTTCGACTGGGACGAGGGCAATGCCCGCAAAAATGCGGACAAGCACGGCGTGCGCCAATCCGAAACGGAACAGGTGTTTTTCAATCAGCCACTGCTGCTGGTCGAAGACACCAGGCACAGCCAAGACGAACCTCGATATCATGCCCTCGGCATCACGGACGACCATCGGCAGCTACACATCACGTTCACCTTACGCGCAGCCGGTACGCTGATTCGAGTTATCTCGGCCCGATCCATGCACCGTAAGGAGAGGAGGGTTTATGAGCAAAACCAAGACGACGCCTGAGTTCAAGAGTGAAGCGGAAGAGCGCGCGTTCTGGGAAAGCCATGACTCCACGGACTATGTGGACTGGAACCAGGCTAAGCGTGCCGCGCTTCCCAACCTGAAACCATCCACCAAGACGATCTCTTTGAGGCTGCCGGAATCGTTGCTGGATCGCATCAAGATCGAAGCCAACAAGCGGGATATGCCTTATCAGTCGCTGATCAAGGTCTGGCTGGCTGATGATGTGGAAGAAAATCGCCGTTCTTGATGGTGAGCTTCCAGGTGTAAGCCGTGCTCAAGAGCTCTTTTCCGCCGCCTTCAACTCTCCCAATGCCCCCTTGCACCGCTCTTCGACCTGGTCGAGCTCGCGCTGCATGATGCGGATGTCTTCGAGCTGGCGTTCGAGGTTGGCGCGTTTGTCGGCGAGGATCTCGAGCAGGCGCTCGAGTTGGCGGACGCTGCCATCAACGCGGGTGTCGTAGAGATCGAGCACTTCGCGGATCTCGATCAGCGAGAAACCGAGACGCTTGCCGCGCAGGGCGAGTTTGAGGCGGACGCGGTCCTTCTCGTGGTAGACGCGGGTCTTGCCGCGACGCTCGGGAGAGAGCAGGCCTTCCTGCTCGTAGAAGCGGATGGTGCGGGTGGTGACGTCGAAGTGCTGCGCGAGTTCGCCAATGGCGTAAGTCTGGCCGGACACGGGTTTGTCGCCTCTTTTGATTTTCACCACCCTAGCGTTATTTGACCTTTACGTGAAGATCAACTTTAAGCGGTGTTCTGTATCTACTGACGCTGTGTGCAGGTGGCTCTTGATAGTGAATAGAGGGCGGAATTCTCGTTGAAGCATGGCGCTCGAGTTATCAACAGCCTGTTTCAGATTTGGCTAAAACAGTGAGTTCTGTCGCTCCCCCGGGAATTCCGCTAACGGCGGCAATTCGATCCGTTCGGCGATCTTGTTGTAGAACTTTCGTGCCAGTTCCGGCGCTTGGCGGTTATCCGGTGTATGCACAAAGAGAAAAGGGGTTTTCCCCTGTTTTATCCACAGGATGAGGCGTTCTATCCACGGTTCGAAACGGGCCAGATTGATGGCTTCGTCGAAGTGTCCGATAAAGCGAATTATGGGATTGACCGCCGTGCAGAGCACGTGTAATGGGACTTTCGGCTTTTCGTCCTGCGCTTTGGCGAGCCGGTTGTCAAGCCCCGCGGGTGTGGCAAAAAGCGCCCGCACGTCGAGCATTACCCGATTGGCGTCTTGACTTATCAACAAGCGGTTGAATGCCTGTTCTGACGGCCCCTTGTGGAAAAAATCACTGTGTCGGACCTCTACCGCGCAGGATATCTCCCGTGGCCAGTGAGTGAGCAATCGCTCCAGCGCGGGTAGCTCGGCGTGTCCAAAATCTCGCGGTAGCTGAACCATGATCGGCCCTAGACGATCTTTCAACGGAGACAGCCGTTCGATGAAGCGTTCGAACTCGTCATCGATATCGCGAAGGCGCTTGGCGTGGGTCAGCTGACTGGGCAACTTGAAGCAGAAGCGAAACGTCTCCGGCGCCTGTTCGGCCCAGGCGGCGACGGTTTCCGCCTTGGGAATGCCGCTGTAGAAGGTGGTATTACCTTCCACGGCGTTGAACACGCTGGCGTAGTCGCGCAGCTCCACGTTGCCGTGGGCGGGCAGCAGGCTGCCTTGCCAGTCGGCGTTGGCCCACATCGCCATGCCCAGGTAGAGCGGCGGTGCGGGGTGGGCGTTCAGAGTCATGACTGGGCTCAACGAAGCTTTTCCGCATGCAGGGTCACTGTCGGCGAAACGATATCCTGCTGCGCGGCGATCATCGCCAGTTCGCGGGTGCCGGCACGGCGGGTGTGTTCGAACAGCATCTGCACGGCGGCGGCGGTCTGTTCCAGGGCGCGGGCGGGGCCTTCGTCGGTCAGGCCGGCACGCAGGCTGTGGGCGAGGAACATCGCGGCGGTGAAATCGCCGGCACCGTTGGGCGGAATGGGAAAGTCGACCTTGGGCGTGGCGATCCGCCAGCTACCGCTGGGGGCGTCGACCAGCATGCCGATGTGATCTTTGTCGTCCCCGGCGACTTCCAGCGAGGTAATCAGCACTACCTTGGGACCCTTGGCGCGCAGCGCAGCGGCGGCGTCGAGAGCATCTTCCAGCGTGTCGATCTCGCGCCCGGCAAGAAAGCCGAGTTCGAACTGGTTGGGCGTGACGATATCGGCGCGGGCAATGGCGTGGTCTCGCATCCATTCAGGGATGCCTTCACGCACGAAGAAGCCACGGCCGACGTCGCCCATCACCGGATCGCAGCAGTAGAGCGCCTGCGGGTTGGCCTGTTTGACGCGATCGACGCTATCCAGCACGGCGCGGCCGATGCCTTCGTCGCCCATGTAGCCGGAGAGCAGGGCGTCGACGCCGTCGAGTCCGACCAGAGATTCGACGCCGTCGAGCACGTTTCGGAGATGATCGGGACTGAAGACTTCGCCGGTGAAGGCGCCGTAGCCGGTATGGTTGGAGAACTGGACGGTATTGATGGCGGTAACTTCCAGCCCCAGCCGCTGCAGCGGGAAAACCGCGGCACGATTGCCGACGTAGCCGTAGGCGACGTGGCTCTGAATGGAGATGACTTGGGTCATGAGACGGTCCTGCCGCGAAAGCAAAGGGCGTAGTGAAAAGACATAGTGTAATGCGACGTGGAAGGAACTTGCAGCGCCTGTCTTGGGTCGATACCTCGCTCGACGCCGTCGAGCGGCGGCGATATGCTCGCTTTCAGTTTTTATTCGATGGTTTTATCCACCGTCTCTTTCATTCGTTCTCAAGTGCATCGTGTTCAAGGATCGACTCTGCATGCTTTCCAGCGCCCCGCGCCCGTTCGCGTCATTCCGCCACCGCCGATTCCCACCGCTGGTGGGCTGCCTCCTGTTCGCCCTGCTCGTGGCAGGCTGTTCCAGCGGCCCGGTGATGACCACCTCTCCGAGTGGAAGCCCGGAGGCGCGAGTTGAACAACCGGCGCGCAAGACCAACTGGCACAACCTGCCGGGCTGGAGCCGGGACCAGCCAATGGCGGCATGGAGCGCATTTCAGGAGAGCTGCACGCGGCTCAAGCGTAAACCGGTGTGGAAAGGCGTTTGCCACGATGCGCGGTCGGTGGACCCGCTCAACGCCCTGGCGATTCAGAACTTCTTCGAGAGCCGCTTCACGCCCTACCGCGTGACCAACAGCGACGGCAGCGCCACCGGCCTGATCACCGGCTACTACGAGCCGATTCTGCGCGGTTCCCGCGTGCGTGGCGGGCCGTATCAGACGCCGCTTTACGAATACCCGAGATACTGGAAAAAGCATACGCACGTCGGCCCGACCCGCGCCGAGCTGATGCGCAGCGGCGATCTTAACGGCACCGAGCTGGTATGGGTCGATGACCCGGTGGAAGCGGCCTATCTGCAGATTCAGGGCTCCGGCCGCGTGGAAATGACCGACGGCAGCACCATGCGCGTGGCCTACGCCGGCACCAACAATCAGCCGTTTCAATCGTTCGCCCGACGCTTGATCGACCGTGGCGAGATCACGCCCGCCGAAGCCACGCTGCCCGGCGTGCGAGACTGGGCTCGCCGCCATCCCGGCGAAGTCGAAGACATGCTCAACGTCAATCCGCGCATGGTGTTCTTTCGCGAACTCAAGGGCAGCGAAGCTCTGGCCGATACCAGCGGCCCGGTGGGCGCGCTGGGTGTGCCGCTGACCTCCGAGCGCAGCATTGCGGTCGACCCTGACGAGATCCCGCTCGGCGCGCCGGTGTTTCTTTCCACCACCCAGCCGCTTTCCAACCAGCCGCTGCAGCGGTTGATGGTGGCTCAGGACACCGGCAGCGCAGTGAAAGGCGCAGTGCGCGCAGACTTCTACTGGGGCCACGGCGACGCTGCCGGGGAAGCCGCCAGCCGGATGAAACAGCGTGGAGAGATGTGGGTGCTGATGCCGAGAACTGACTGAACGATCAACCGGACTGACTTATCACGGACTCAACGACGAGAACGGGTAAACGCGAGGGCGAAAAAACCGGAAGCGAACTTCCGGTTTTGGAGGTTGAGGCATCGCCGCGCTACCTGTCAGGCTCTTGCCGAGGTGAAAATGTTAGCGGTTCTCGTCGCTATGCGGTGTGTCCGTACCGGGGCGGCGCAGCGAGCTATCCGACAACGGGCGTTGGCCATTCGGCTGGTCGGTCGCCTCCTTGGCAGAACCGGGTGTGGTTGCCGAGGGAGACACGGGGTCATTCGTTTCCGTAACGCTGGATACGCTTTCCGCCTTCTCGGTCGACTCGTGCGAACCCGCTCCGCTCTGGTGCGTCGCTTCGCTGTCGCTTTTCCGACTTTGCTCGGCTTTCTCATGGACTTTCGTGCGAGCCTGCTCGGCGTAACGCTCACCTTCTTCGGATGCGCGATCCATCGCCTTGTCGCGGATAGCCCCAAGACGCTCGTTTTCGGTGCGTGTCGATGGCAGAAGCCCCCCAATGGCAGCGCCGATGGCGATCCCTAGGGCGCCAGCCATGACCGGATGCTCCTTGATGAAATGCGCCGTCTGCTGACCTGCGCTTTGCGTCCGTTCAGAAATACCATGCATGGCATTTTGAGAACCTTCCTTGAAGTGGGAGGTACGATCATGCAGTCCGCTAGACATATTATGAGCCCGATCCTTGACGCTATGAGACATGTGGCGCGCCTTTTCCTTGGCGGCGTCGGTGCGCCCTGGGGTGTGAGACGAGGAGTGAGACTCGGTATGAGTCCATGCAGCAGAAGCAGACTGGCTACTGTCCGGCATACCGGCTGTCAAATCGTCGGCCGCCATGGCTTCGCCGGCAGTCGACGTCGCGTAGGGATCGTATCGCCGATTGGGCAGGTTTGAGGAAGAGGAACGCTGGTTGCCGTTACGCTGGGACCAGAAGAGCCAGCCAAGGCCGATGGTCGTGACGAGAAACGGAGTCGGGTTGGCCTTGATCGTTCCGGTCAGGTTGGAAGCGAATTCGTTGGCTCCCCCATGGCGAACATAATCGAATGCGCTGTTGACCAACTTCTCGGGTGAGAAACGCTTCTCTATCTCCCCCAGCGTATCGTCCAGACGCTCACGGTGCTGCTTGATGTCCGATTCGATCTCTTCGGGTTTGCGTTGTTCGTGTTGGTCGCTCATTTCAGCTGCTCCTTAGCCTGGCCTTCATGCTTCTTCGCCATGTCCTGATCCTTTCTGAAACTGGCCATGGTGCGGTTGGGCGCCAAGTTAGCGGCCTTCAGCTTGCTCTTGGCAGTCTGCAACATGATGAAGCCAATAATGACCACGATAACCCCGACGATAAGTGCGGAGAGCCAAGGCGTGTGCAAAAAGGTGTCCAACCCGAATACCGCTGCTGCCAGCAAGACGAGCAAACCGCACAGAAGTATGCCACCCGCTACCGCCATGGAAGCGATACTTGTCGTCACTTGCGATATTTTCTCTCGCATTTCCGCTTTGGCGAGTTCGACCTCGTTGCGAATGAGAGCGGTGACTTCATGGGTCACGCTGGAAATGAGTGAGCTGAAGGATCCGCTCTCTCCTGTTTTTTGATTTTCAGTATCCATACTTTGGCTCCCGAGCTATTAAAGGGGGACATCTAAAGGGGACATCGACCTCGTCAAATAGATCTCTCGAAACAGCTTTTCCTTGCCGTTTAAACGATCGAAAAGTATTAACCTGGATTAACGAACCGCCTCATAACGCCCGTCGTTCGACGTAACCGCACGGTAGTGCATTAATAAAGTCCTTTATCTGCGCGTTCACCCGGTGGTGTCGAATGAGGGGGCGATGAAACGTCGGTCGACATGTTGCCGTTATCTTGCGGGAATGGCTTTTCGTCGCGTTGCTGAGAACTGTTCACGAAACGCGCCAGCATGAATCCCGCCGCGACCGCACCGCCCAGGAAAAGCGCCGGCTGTTCACGGCCATAAGTCCGCACCTGTCTCATCAAGCTGCCCATATCCTGATCGCGCAAGCGCTCAGAGAGCGTACCCGTACAGTTGGCCATGCGAGTGGCATAGTCGGAGAAATAGCCTTGGTCCTGGTCGTCAAGCTCTTCTGCCATTTTACGAAAGGCCGATGAAAGACTGTGCACCTGATCCGCAGCCACTCCTTTCTGCTGATCGAATACGCCTTCGGCCTTCTGGCGTGCGGCCTGCTTGACCTCGTCGGCCGTCTCACGCCCCTTGTCCCGGATTTCGTCCTGATGCGACGAGCTACCGGAAGACGTATAAGCGTTTGTCCGCTCTTCTGAGTTGGCCATAAGTTGACTCCTGTTTGATTTAAGTTAAATCCACTTTAACTTTTCAGGCACACGAACCGTGTCTTCTCAAGTTAGTTTTCCCCATCGGGCTGTCAATGGAAATGGACCAACTAATAAGTCTCTAAATGTATCTTTTCGTTTAAGAACCGGCATCAATAAAAAAGTCAAATAATAATCCCAATAACTTTAAAATGGATTAAAAACCATTCGATTATTTGAGTCAGTGAAGCGAATAGCTCGAAACCGCATTGTCGGGCTGGGATTGGAGACCACCCGAAGTACTCGCGAAATGGGGATCACATCATCTTCGCAGTCGACTCGACGGGATGCCGCTCGGTACGGCGGTGATTCTTTCCACCACTCAGCCGGCCTTCACTCAGCCGCTCTCCAACCAGCCCCGCAGCGCCTGATGGCACCGCGGGGCGGACTTCTACTGAGGTCATGACGATGCTTCCTACGGAGGAGTAGCCAGCCGAATGAAACAGAACGAAGAAATGTGAATACAGAGGCCCAATAAACAGGTTTATTTACGGGAAAAAAAGCGAAATTGAAAGCACGCTATTGAAACGATTTCTGGAAAATCATCCCCCACTTTTTCTGATTTTTATCCCTCTACCCATGATTCATATCATCGAAATGATCGTTACATAACAGTCGTCTATGATTTTATCGATGGTGGACCTAACTGGCCCAACTGACAGCTACCGCCTTTTCATCTATACTGGGTAAACATCCATAACATCCCCAATATGGAGGAGGTAAATCTATGGAGAAGAATCCCGATAAAGGTTATATAGCATTACTGGGTTGGAGCTTAGGCGCTGTAGAGGCCGCAGAAAATTTCGATCGTCGTTATGTGGTGGTCGCACCAGATTGGGCAGAGGAATACTGTAGTCAGCATAATATTCCTTACGTCTCGTGGAATTTCGAACGTTTGAATGATCGCTCGCTGGAAATTGCGGAAACGCTGAGAGATATGGGCGTGGATGCAGCCGTTCCGCTATTCGAAGAAACGGTAGAATGGGCGGGTGCCATCAACTCGGTGTTGATGAAGAATCCGCGCCTGCATGGCCAGGCCGTTCTCTTTCGCGACAAGGCGTTGATGAAACGACGCGCTCAGCTGGGTGGTATTCGCGTCGGTATTTTCGAAGAAGCTCATGAAAAAAGCGATGTCGTTCGCTTCTTCAAACGCGTCAATCAGACATTGCTAAAGCTGGATGGTGACCCCGACGATCCCATTCATTTAAAAGCCTTCGATAAAGCCGGTTGCCTCGGACACCGGATCATTCGCTCACCGGATGAGATAGAACAGATTTCGGAAAGCGAGTATCCGTTATTGATGGAAAGCCATCTGGACGGGTGGGAATTTGCCGTCGAAGCCTGGGTCTGGAATGGCAAGATTCAGTTTCTCAATATTTCCGAATACGTCACGCTGGGGTATTCCGTTTTCGTGCCAGCGACACCGGAACTCGAACGCTATCGTGAGCAAATTACTCGCCAGATAGAACTGCTGATAGAAGCGTTCGATATACGTTTCGGGCAAATTCATCCTGAATATTTCGTGACCAACGACGGTACCATGTACTTCGGTGAGGTCGCCTATCGTCCGCCGGGGTTCAAGGCCTTCGAGCTCATCGAGCGCGCTTATGGTTTCAATGCCTATCAGGCATCGATGCTGGTGTTCGATCCCAAGGCAACCGAGGAGGAAGTCGCGGCATTCTTTCCCACGCCTCTGGAAGGCGCCAAAGGATGTGCAGGCTGCTTCGGGGTTTATCCGCGCAAGCGTGTGGTTAGCCGGCTCGAACTGCCGGAGGAAACCGAACAGCATCCGTACTTCGACTATCACGAGCTGACCGCTCCGCTCGAAGCGACGGTGACCAAACGCACGGCGTTCGGCACACACTGGGGGCTGATATTCTTCTTCGGCGACGATCCCCAGCGCATGCGTGATCTGCTCAAGCATCAGGAAGAGCTTGATTTTTACGTCTGATCCGCGATTCATGACCGTAACGAAAAATTCAAAAGCGGCAAAAAATTCGTCGATCACTGCCATCGTTGGGTGAGGAGCAATATCGTCATGCCGTTGGATACCGATTCCCCGGCCGTTGAGGCGCGTCTGGCGCAACGGCTGGAGCAGCTTGACGAAGCGCTGGCCATGCTAGCGCAGGCGCCAAGCTTCTCTCGGCCTACGCGTGCCAAGCGTGTTTTCGACATTGCCCGTCGTGTCCTGTTGGAACCCGGCGGTTGTCAGGCGCTGGAACATCGCGCCGCGGTGATCGATAGCGCCGGACTCTTCGCCGACTCCGATTGGGCAACGCCGCAGCACCTGTTGCCGGCGTTGACGCCGCTATCGCTAGGTAGCCCCGACGCCGATACGGTGATGATCGAATCGCTGAGCGAGCTGCGCTTGCTGGCGGTGGCAAAAGGCGATTATCCGCATGCCTTGATCTCCGCCGAGCACGCCCACCACTATCTCACCCAGGTGCTGGCGCTCAATCTGCCGCGGCTATTCGATATGGCCAGCGAAGCGGAACGCGAGACTCAGGGCCGTCTGGCCGACGTCCCGCGTACGCTCTTTCGCTATCTGGCCGAGCGTATCGGCTTCGAGTTCATCATCGACGTGATGATCGATGAAATCTGGCGGTTGCTGGAACAGCGCCCGCTGCTGACGGATTCGATCCGCCAGATGATTACCCAGATCGCGCTCTGCCAGGCCAATCCGGAGATCGATCTAGGCACCAGCGGGCAGGGCGCCGCACGCCTGGTCAGTAGCCTGTTCGGTCCGACCCAGGGATGTCGCGAAGACCCCGGTGTCGGCGTCTACGCGGAGAGACTGTCGGCAATGGATATTCCTGCGCTGCAGCAGGAAGCCTCCGGCATGGCACGCGCCATGCGCGATATCGGCCTCGTATCGCCTTACCACCCGGTACTCCTGCGCTATCTGCTCGACAATAACGATCACCTGATCAGCGAAGCCCTGGGGCTGTCGACGACCGGGCGCGACTGTCTGCTGTGTTATCACGAGTTGGTGAGAGCGCTGGTCGATGGCATTGCCTACCCGGAGACGGCGCAGGCCATCTACGGTCTGGCGATGCTGCTCGAGCGCGGCATTCTCTACCAACCGCCATTGGCTCCCGCCCTCTGGCGCCAGTTGGCACTGCCGCTGAGCGATGGGTCGCGCCAGCGTCTGGCGTTGGCCTACGGGCAGAGCGTATCTCCCGAGGCGAGACTGCTCGAGGGCGTGCTGTGCATGCTGGGTCTGCCATTGGGCGTAGGGCAGGGCAACAACCCGACCTGTCAGTCGGCAAGAGCGTTGTCGATGTGGGCGTACAACGACCCGGATTACCTGCTGCAGATGGTGGCCTGGGCGGCGCGCGACGATGAAATCGTGATGCAGTTCGAAGGCCAGCCGATCTCTTCAATGAGCAGCGGCGCCGGGCTCTCGACGGGGCTATCGCTGGATCTCGATCCCGTATCGTTGCTGGTCGTACCCCATCTGGATCGCATCTACGCCGAGATGGGGCGACTGTGCATCGATCGCGAGGGCGACCCGCATCGCTGGGTCAATCCGGAATTCCACGGCTGGTGGGCGGGGCGGGGCTTCCATATCATCGTGGATGTCACGACCGGCAAGATCGAGGCGCCGGAAACCTTCTATCGCCATTTCTATGCCACCTATCATCCGTTCTACAACGGCAACCAGCCGCTGGTCCATCCGCAACCGGCCGGTATCGCCGTGACCGATAGCGCATCACGTTTCATCGGTTGGCACGCGATCACGATTCTGCGCGCCGCGCTCGGCCCCGATGACACCATGCGGCTCTACTTCTTCAATCCCAACAATGACAGCGGCCAGGATTGGGGCGATGGTGTCGTGGTCAGCACCGCCGGCAATGGTGAACGCTTCGGCGAGGCGTCGCTCCCCTTTGCGCAATTCGCGTCTCGGCTCTACATCTTCCATCTCGATCCCCAGGAGCAGGGCGCGCCTGCCGACGTGCGCGGCGAGGAGTTGGCCGACGTGATGGGCTATTTGCGGCGTAGCTGGGGAGCGGAACGCCTGACGGATACGTGAGGTTAAACCCTCTTTAAGATTCAGAGACAAAACGATACCGTCGGAAATCTCATGGATTCCGGCGGCGTTCGTTGAATCGAGCGACCCTGATCCCGCACAGGCGGTATTGCTCAAGCTGCTGAACAGGCGCGCTCCAGCGTTATAGCGCTTTTCTCAATCGCAATGCTGCCACGGTCTGCGCGATGCCGAAGAGCAGCGCGAGAATGCCGATCCACAGCGCGGTGGCGATCAAGCCACTCAACGGACTGACGACCAGCGCAATCCCCAGCAGCAGGGCAATCACGCCGCTCAGCACCGTCCAGCCTTCACCCGGCACGCCGCGGCGCACCCGCAATCCGAGGATCAGACGATGGACGCCGGCGACGACCAGCCATAGCCCGACGAGCACCAATAGCGCACTGGCCATGGAAAGCGGATTGAAAATGGCAAACAGCCCGAACAGCACCGAGATGACGCCGTAGAACACCAGCCAGCGCTTGCGGACGCCTGCCGGCACGGTGGCCAGCGTCACCAGACTGGTAATGCCCTCCGCCAGCGCCATGATGCCCATGATCCAGGTCATCGCGGCTATCGCCGCAAGCGGCCGGAAAATGGCAAACAGTCCGAAAATGATGGCTATGATGCCGAATGCCATCAAGATCCCCCAACTGCGCCCTATGAATCCTCTTGCTCCGCTCGCCATCGTTCGACTCCTGTCTGATTGCCCCCCTAGAATAGCAAAGTGCCCGAGCCTGACCGGATCGCTATGCTTTTGCTCGACGCCCCACTTTCGGCAGGAGAACGCTTGATGCACGATACGGTCCCACCATCCGCCCCTTTGGCCATCGTCACCGGCGCCACCGCTGGCCTCGGCCTGGAAACCGCCAAGGGTCTGGCAAGCAGCGGATATCGGGTCATCGTCGCCGGGCGCAATCCCGAGAAGGGCAAACTCGCCTGCCACGCGATTCGCGCCCATCAACCCGGTGCCGACGTTCGCTTCGCACTGCTCGATCTCGATAGCCTCGAATCGGTACGCCAGTTCGCCGCCCGCCTGCGGGAGAGCGAAGCCTCGCTGGAACGACTGATCAACAATGCCGGCATCATGGCGCTGCCGAAGCACGAACGTACCGAAGATGGCTTCGAGCGCCAGTTCGCGGTCAACTATCTCGGCCACTTCCTGCTCACCAGTTTGTTGCTGCCGCTCCTTGTTGCCGCGTCATCGGAACCATCATCCAGGTCACGCGTGGTTCAGCTCTCGAGCCTGGCCCACCGCAGCGGCAAGATCGATTTCGATGATCTAGACGGCGACAAGCACTATGACCCGTGGCGCGCCTATCGCCAGTCCAAGCTCGCCATGCTGCTGTTCGCCCAGGCACTTCAGAAACAGAGCGACCACCACGGTTGGGGTATCCTCAGTGTCGCCGCGCATCCTGGGCTTTCGCGCACTGCGCTGTTCGATGCCGGCGTGAAAAGCCGCGCGCTGATCGGCCAGGCGTTCAAGCTGGTGATGCCGTTGATCAGCCAGTCCGCCAGCGAAGGCGCCAAACCCACGCTTTACGCTGCGCTCGCCGCCGATGTGCGACCAGGTGACTACTTCGGACCGGACGGCTTCAGCGAAACCCGCGGCGAACCCGAACGCGCCCACCGCAGCAAGGCGGCCAATGATCAAGCAGCAGAAGATCGGCTGTGGGAGGTATCCTGCGAGCTGACCGGGGCGGTGTGGGCGGGCAATTGAGAAATGAATCTAGGCTCCGCCCGAACAGCGTCCATGTGCGGTCATGTTTCCACCGCCTTCAACCGGGGGCGGCTTGCAGAGGTTTCCAGCGCCTCGCAATACCAGTCGACGAACTGGGCGACACCGCTTTCCTGGGTCATGGAGTAGGGTCCGGGTTCGTAGCCCAGGGACTGAATGCCCTCCTGGTTGTTCTCCACGACCTCGCGGTCCTCGTCGTTGGTATGGATCCAGACTTCGGTCAGCCGGTCGAGATCGTAATCGACCCCCTCCACGGCATCCTTGTGAACCAGCCAGGTAGTGATGACTTCGGTCTCGGTGGCACTGATCGGATTGATCCGGAACGTCATCGACTGATCGGGCAGAAAGTGCGACCACGTCGAAGGGTAGTGGAATTTCATCAACGTACCCGCGTCGGCGGGATTCACCCGGCCGAGCGAGTGCGCCACCGCCGGTCTGCCATCGAGGGTGTAGCTCACCGCGCCCGTCTGCAGCGGCATCCGCGCCAGACGATACTGGCCACTGTCGGCGATGCGAAACCGCGATGGCGAGCCCGCGGCCTCGCAGCGCTCGAAGTGGGCCATGAGCCGCTCGGGGATCGTGCCGTCCGGCCGCACGCCGGCAATATCGGGATCGGGAGAGAAGGAGTGGCACAGCGACGGGTGGTTGCCGTCACAGTGATAACACTCGCGGTTGTTCTCCCACACCAGCTTCCAGTTGGCCTTCTCGACGATGGTCGAGACGTGGGCCACCTTGGCCTGATCGAGATCGTGAACCTGCAGGTATGGGGCCGCCAGCGAGGCGAAGGCATCAAAGTCCGGTGCCTCGTCCGCCAGGCAGACATAGATCAGCCCGCACAGCTCACGGCAGTGGACAGGCTTGAGGCCATGCGAGGCCGGATCGAAGTCGGGCCCCATGTCACGAGCCCAGAGCAGCCTGCCGTCGAGTTCGTAGGTCCACTGGTGGTAGGGGCAGACGAGCTTGGCCACGTGGCCTTCGCCCGCCTTGCAGAGCACCGAACCACGATGACGACAACTGTTGTGGAACGCACGGATGGCGCCATCCTGGCCGCGCACGATCAGCACACCGGCGTTGCCGACCCACTGGCTGACGTAGCTGCCCGGTTTGGCCAACTGACAGGCTGGGATCGCGTAGAGCCAGTGTTGATGGAATATGTGCTCCAGATCGATCCGGAAAATATCCTCGTTGGTGTAGAAAGGTTGTGCCAGCGAGTAGCCGGAGCGGCGGCGAGCCAGCAGGTCATCCAGCCGCGGGGTCGGTCGTTGCATGTCGGACTCTCTTGTTGGGCCTGATTCAGTCCGAACGTAGGCGCGGCCATATCCGTCCGCAACATCATATTTTTTCCACTAGACTTACTATTATTGAGCCTCTCGATCTTTGATGGAGACCGCCAAACTTTCGTCGCAGCCAATGACGATCAACCCAACGACTTCCCAATGCCCGGATACCGATCATGACCATGCATTACCATGGCTTGCCCTCGGTGCACTCGCTACTGTGCTTCGAGGCGGCCGCCAGACGGCGAGGGTTCAAGGCGGCGGCCCAGGAGTTGCACGTCACCCCGGCGGCTATCAGTCATCAGGTAAAAAGTCTGGAAGCCGATCTGCGTCGGGAGCTGTTCCGGCGGCACCCGCGCGGCGTCGAACTGACCGAGAGCGGCGCTTACCTGCTGGTGGCGCTGCAGAGCGGCCTCGACACGATCCTGGACGGCGTCGAGCAGCTGCGCTCGGAGCCGAATCGCTCCGCGATCACCATCAGCGCCACCACGGCGGTGAGCTCGCTGTGGTTGACCCCCAAGCTGGCCTCGTTCTGGCGCACCCACGCGGAAATTTCGGTCTCCCAGATCGTCAGCGACCTCGACGTCCCCAGGACCCAATGGGACCTGAGCATCAAGTATGGCGACATGGCGCGGGAGCCCATGACATGCCATCGGCTGTTCAAGGACAGGATCACGGCGCTGGGATCGCCCCGGTTCGCCGAGCAACACGGAATTACCTGCCTGGAGGATCTGCTGCGTGCGCCGCTGATCCATATCGAGGCCGAAGAGACCGGCTGGACCACCTGGCAGGAGTGGTCCAGCCAGCTCGGCCACGCCAGGCCCGGATCGACGGGATTTAGCGTCAACAACTACATCATCGGTATCCAGGCGGCTCAGGATGACATGGGCGCCATACTGGGCTGGGAGGGTCTGACCGCCGAGCTCGTCGCGAGCGGCAGGCTCGTCCGGCTGATTCCCGACGACATACCGTCACCGATGGACTTCTATATCCGCCTCAACCCGCGTGCTTCCAGCCGCGCCACGAGGCTCTGCGACTGGCTGCTGAAGACCCTCTGACGAGCACGGAGATCGACTCCGGGGCGGTGCCCGGAATCGTGTCGCGATGCCGGACACTTGGCGTCCTCTCCCGTTGCCGATCAAAGGTCTTTCATCAGCCGCAGCGCGTCGTAGATCGCGGCGTGGGTATTGCGGTGCGAGATCGCATCGCCGATCCGGAACAGCTGGAAGCCCTCCCCGGCGTCGTTCGCCGCGACGATCGGTTGCGGATCGCCGACGATCAGCTTGTCGTAGTCGACCATGCCCTGGTTGCTCGACAGCGGCTTGAGCGACTCGTAGAGATCCGCCATCGGCAGGGTGCCGAAGTTCACCACCACCTGATCGACGCGACGCTCTTTGCCCACGCGGGTGTAGTCGCTTTCCACCGATGCCACCAGCTCGTCGCCGTCGCGCCGCAGCGAGACGAGGCGGAAGGTCGGGGTAAAGATGGTGTCGAGCACCTGCAGCGTGCGCATGTAGGGCACCAGGTTCATCGCCATCACTTCGGGCGCCAGCGCGCGATCCGCAGTCATGTACTCGACCCTGGCGCCGCTCCTGGCGATCATCTCCGCGGCCTGCAGCGCGGTATGGTCGCCGGCGTCGTCGTAGACCAGCACGTTGCGTCCCGGCTTGGCATGCCCCGAGAGAATGTCCCAGCCGGTCACCGCCAGTTCGTTGCCCTGCGCCAGCGCTTCCTCGTTGGGCAGGCCGCCGGTGGCGACGATGACCACGTCCGGCGACTCCGCCACCACTTCCTCCTGCTCGGCGAAGACGTTGAAGTGGAAGGTGACGCCCAGCGCCTGGCAGCGCTCGTAACGCCAGTCGATGATGCCCATCATCTCGCGCCGGCGCTCGCTCTGCGCGGTGAGCCGGATCTGCCCGCCCGGCGCGTCGGCCGCTTCGAACACCACCACTTCGTGGCCGCGCTCGGCGGCGACCCGAGCCGCTTCCATTCCCCCAGGGCCGGTTCCCACCACCACGACCTTACGCCTGGCTTCGGCCGGCTCGATGGTGTGCGGCATGGTCGTCTCGCGTCCGGTGGCCGGATTGTGGATACAGTAGGCCGCGCCGCCCTGATAGATGCGGTCGAGGCAGTAGTTGGCGCCGACGCAGGGCCGGATCTCCTCCTCGCGCCCCTCGATCACCTTGCGCATCAGGTGCGGGTCGGCCATGTGCGCGCGGGTCATGCCGATCATGTCGACCTTGCCGGAAGCGATGGCGTGACGCGCGGTGGCGACGTCCTGGATCTTGGCGCCGTGGAAGGTGGGAAAATCCACCTCGCGCTTGATGTCACCGACGAAATCGAGATGCGGCGCGCTCGGCATGCCCTGGATGGGGATGACATCGGTGAGTCCCGGGTCGGTATCGATGTGGCCCTTGACCACGTTGAGGAAGTCGACCAGCCCGCTTTTCTTGAGCCGCTTCGAAATCTCCATGCCGTCGCGGGCGTCGAAACCGCCGGGCTGGCACTCGTCACCGGTGTAACGCACGCCGAGCAGAAAATCCTCGCCGACACGCCGGCGGATCGCCTCGAGCACCTCGAAGGTGAAGCGCAGACGATTGTCCAGACTGCCGCCGTAGGGGCCATCGAGTTCGTTGGTCAGCGGCGACCAGAACTGATCCATCAGGTGGCCGTAGGCCTGGATCTCGAGGCCGTCCAGACCCGCGGCGCGCATGCGCTCGGCGGCGTCGGCGTAGTCGCGGATCAGCCGCTCGATATCCCAGATCTCGGCCTTCTTGGGATAGGCGCGATGGGACGCCTCGCGGCGGTTGGAGGCCGATACCACCGGCAGCCAATCTCCCTTGTCCCAGCGCGTGCGACGGCCCAGATGCGTCAACTGGATCATCACCGCCGTGCCGTGTTCGTGGCAGGCGTCGGTCAGCTCATGCATCCACGGCACCACCTCGTCCCGGTAGGCGAGGATGTTGTTGAACACCGGCGGGCTGTCCCGCGATACCGCCGCGGAGCCGGCGGTCATCGTCAGCGCCACGCCGGCCTTGGCACGCTCGACATGATAGGCCCGGTAGAGCGCCTTGGGCATGCCGTCCTCGGCATAGGCGGGCTCGTGGGAGGTCAGCATGACGCGGTTCTTGAGCGTCAGGTTCTTGAGCTGGAGCGGCTGGAGCAGCGGATCGTTCTTCACGGTCGGGCACCCTTGTTGTTGTGGGTTGACATCACGCTAGCGCTTGCTGTACACCAGTGTCAATTAGCATGACATTGGTGTACACAAAGGTCTAAGGGCTCTGTTACCCTCCCTGTCCTGCCCATCGCCAACAAGGATCCGACGTGAAAGACGATCTCGCCAACAACCAGAGAGCCTGGATCGACGCGGCCTATGAACTGCTCGTCAATGCCGGCGTCGGCGCGGTCAAGATCGTACCGCTGGCCAGGAAGCTGAAGACCTCGCGCACCAGCTTCTACTGGCTGTTCAAGGATCGCGAAGAGATCCTCGCGGCGCTGTTGGCGCGCTGGGAAAGCCAGAACACCCGGGCCGTCATCGACCAGAGTGAGCGCTACGCCGCCTCGATCGTCGAAGCCACGCTCAACGTGTTCGACTGCTGGTTCGATCCCGCAGTGTTCGATTCCGAATTCGAATATGCCGTGCGCAGCTGGAGCCTGCAGGATCCGGGGGTGGTCGAGCGCGTGCAGCGCGCCGACAGCGAACGCCTGGCCGCGATCCAGGCGATGTTCTCGCGCTTCGGCTACCCCGCACTGGAGGCGGACACTCGCGCAAGGACCGTCTACCTGCTCCAGATCGGCTACATCTCCATGCACGTGCGGGAGAGCAAGGACACCCGCATCGGCCGCGTCGCCGAGTACGTCAGGATATTCACCGGTCGGACCTGCACCGAGAGCGATCTGGCCCGTTTCGCCGCCCGCCACCGCACGCGTTTTCCCGCAGAGGAACTCGCTGCCGCACAACAGGAGATGGCCGATGACTCACCGACCGACGCTCGGCATCCTGGGCGGTAACGGCTGGCTGGGCGGTAACGGCTGGCTGGGCGGTCGCCACTCCTGGCCTCTTCAGCGTATTGATGGCGGGCTGAGTTGAATACTCGACATTAAAAAAGGGCTCAGCAACACCCATACAGAAGCTCGCGCCGGGTACCGAGCGATTCGAACTGATGGGTTATCTGCTGCAGCAACGCTTGTCTCCTGAACAGATCGCCGGCAGGCTGAGTTACATGGATATCCAAGTTTGCAAGATGCCTACATTTATCGCGAAACGATCTACAGCGCGATTTATGCTCTGCCTGTCGGCGAATTGCGCAAGGAGCTGATTCATCACCTACGCCAGGGTAAATCCACGCGCAGGCCGCGCCGTGGGGTGTGGATCGGCGAGGTCAGATCCGCCCTGTTTCATGAATCCAAAAAGGGCAATCTATCTGAATTAAAGAAAAGTCCGTCTCTTCGGCACAGAGGCGGTGTCGATGAATCCAAACACAAGGGTGATCTATGAGCCACAAATTTAAGGTCGGCGACCACGTCAGTTGGAACTCCGAAGCGGGCCGGGTCTCTGGCACCATCATCAAGGTGCATACTCAGGATTTTGACTACAAGGGCCACACCCGGCGCGCATCAGCGGATGAGCCACAATATGAAATCAAAAGCGATAAGACAGCCCATGTTGCCGCCCACAAGGAGAGCACGCTGACACCAATCGACTGACGGCATTACTCTCCTCACGCCACCATGACGCGCTATTCCACCGTCACGCTCTTGGCCAGGTTGCGCGGCTGGTCGACGTCAGTGCCCTTGAGCACGGCGACGTGATAGGAGAGCAGCTGCAGCGGAACGGTATAGACGATCGGGGCGAGAAATTCATCCACAGGCGGTACATGGAGAACGCGCAGGTTGTCGGCGGCGGTCAACGCGACGCCTTCGTCGGCGAAGACGAATAGCTCGCCGCCTCGGGCGCGCACTTCCTGCAGGTTGGACTTGAGCTTCTCCAGCAGCTCGTCGTTGGGGGCGACGGCGACTACCGGCATGTCGGCGTCGACCAGCGCCAGCGGACCGTGCTTGAGCTCGCCAGCGGGGTACGCCTCGGCGTGGATGTAGGAGATCTCCTTGAGCTTGAGCGCGCCTTCCAGGGCGATCGGGAACTGGGTGCCGCGACCCAGGAACAGCGCATGGTGCTTCTCGGCGAAGGCCTCCGACAGTTCGGCGATCGGCCCGTCCATGGCCAGCGCGCGGTCGAGGATAGCCGGCAGACCGCGTAACGCCTTAACCAACTCAGTCTCTCGGTCGTCGCCACGAGTCTTACGCAGCGAGAGCGTCAGTAGCATCAGCGCGACGAGCTGGGTGGTGAAAGCCTTGGTCGAGGCAACGCCGATCTCGGGGCCGGCCTGGGTCATCAGCGAGAGATCGGATTCCCGCGTCAAGGAGCTTCCGGGCACGTTGCAGATGGCCAGTGTCCCCAAATAACCGAGCGTTTTGGCATAGCGCAGCGCCGCCAGCGTATCGGCGGTCTCGCCGGACTGGGAGAGGGTGACGAACAGGGTGTTTTCCGGCACCACCACCTCGCGGTAGCGGTACTCGGAGGCCACCTCGACCGTGGTCGGCAGGCCGGCGAGCTTCTCCAGCCAGTAACGCGCCACCATGCCGGCATGATAGCTGGTGCCGCAGGCGATGATATGCACCTGCTTGACCTGATCGAACAGCGCCTTGGCGCCGACACCGAAACTGCTCTCGAGCACGTGGGCACCGCTCAGCCGGCCTTCCAGCGTGGCGGCGATCACCGCCGGCTGCTCGTGAATCTCCTTGAGCATGAAGTGACGATACTCGCCGCGGCTGGCGGCGCTATCGCCGTGCTCGTAGGTCTGCACCGGTCGTTCGGCCGGATTGCCGCGGGTATCGAAAATTTCGATACCGTGGGCGTCGCTCAGACGCACCACGTCGCCCTCCTGCAGATAGATGAAGCGATCGGTGACCTGCAGGAGCGCCAGGGCATCCGAGGCCAGAAAATTTTCGTCGATACCCACGCCGACCACCAGCGGGCTGCCCTTGCGGGCGCCGACGATCTCCCGCGGGGCGTCGGCGTGCATCACCGCCAGCGCATAGGCGCCGTCGATCCTGTCGAGCGTGGTTTGCACCGCCGCCAGCAGGTCGCCGGTCTCGCCACCGTCCGGATTGGCGCTGTCCTGATGGCGAAAGGCACGGTCGATCAGATGGGCGACGACCTCGGTATCGGTTTCCGATTCGAACGTCACGCCATCGGCTTCCAGCCCGCGCTTGAGCGGCTCGTAGTTCTCGATGATGCCGTTGTGGACGATCGCCAGACGCTCGCATGCCAGGTGCGGGTGAGCGTTCACTTCGGAGGGTTTGCCATGGGTCGCCCAGCGGGTATGCGCGATACCGATGTGTCCCTTGAGGTCATGCTGCGCGAGCTTCTCCTCGAGCGCGGCAACCTTACCCTTGGCGCGCTGTCGAGTCAGTTCGCCAGCCGCGTTCAACACGGCCATACCGGCGCTGTCGTAGCCGCGATATTCAAGACGCTTGAGCCCTTCCAGCAAAATACCCTGCACGTTGCGCGCAGCCAGCGCAGCGACGATTCCACACATGATCGTTTCCTTGAATAAAAATTTATACGTCTGTCCCGCCGACTGGCTCGGGCGCGACCACCAGCGTCGTGCCGTGGCTTTCTATGGCGGCAGCCACCGTGTCGTCGAGGCGCCAGTCGGTGACCAGCGTGTCGATGCGCGCCCAGGGTAGCTCCAGATTGGGGATGCGCCGGCCAATCTTGTCGGCTTCCACCATCACCACCACCTCGCGCGCGACTTCGGCCATGACTCGGGTCAGGCCGAACAGTTCGTTGTAGGTGGTGGTGCCGCGTTCGAGATCGATGCCATCGGCACCGACGAAGAGTTGGTCGAAGTCGTACGCGCGCAGGACCTGTTCGGCGACCTGGCCCTGGAAGGACTCCGAATGCGGGTCCCAGGTGCCGCCGGTCATCAGCAGTGCCGGTTCCGATTCCAGCTCGCGCAGCGCCGCAGCCACCGTCAGTGAGTTGGTCATCACCACCAGACCGTGCAGGCCGCCCAGCTCATTGATCAGCGCCGCTGTCGTGGTACCACTGTCGACGATGATGCGGTTGTGCTCGCGGATACGTGCTCGCGCGGCCTGGGCGATGGACTGCTTGTACGGCGAGAGCATGCGCGCCGGCTCACCCAGCATCTCCTGGGGCAACGGCGCTGCGCCACCGTAGCGGCGCAATAGCAGCCCGCTGCGCTCCAGCGTGTTCAGATCCTTGCGCACCGTGACTTCGGAGATGGCGAAGCGGCTCGCTAGCGCCTCGACCGGGGTTTCCCCATGTTCGTTGACGTAGGTAAGGATGGCGTGACGGCGCTGTGCAGTATCGCGTTTCGGCATATTTCGAAATTCGTGCTTTATGGTTTCGATTCGAAAGTTAATAGGATCGAATCAAAGCTTATGGCAAACAGTTCGTCAAGTCTCTTATTGCTCGCGGTACCGAGGTAGCCACCATCCAATGGGCTCGGCATCATGGTTGCCATCGGAAACAACCATAAAAGGCCTCTTTGTCATGACCAGCCAGGAACTCCTCGGAAAACTCATTAGTTTCGATACCGTCAGCCGCGAATCCAATCTCGCCCTGATCGAGTTCGTGCGCGATTACTTGAGCCAGCATGGCGTCGACAGCGAACTGATTTATAACGACGAGCGCAGCAAGGCCAATCTGTGGGCGACGATCGGACCCATCGATCGCGGTGGCGTGGTGCTTTCCGGGCACACCGACGTGGTCCCGGTGGACGGCCAACCGTGGACGCTGCCGGCGTTCGAGATGACCGAGCGCGACGGCAAGCTCTACGGCCGCGGGACGACCGACATGAAAGGCTACCTCGCCTGCGTGCTGGCGGCGGTACCCAGCTTCAAAGCGGCCGAGCTGGAGACGCCGGTGCATCTGGCGTTCTCTTATGACGAGGAGGTGGGCTGCCTGGGTGTACGCTCGATCATTTCGATGCTGGAAGACAAACCGCACAAGCCGCTGGCCTGCATCATCGGCGAACCCACCGAGCTCAAGCCGGTGCTGGGTCACAAGGGCAAGCTCGGCGTGCGCTGTCGCGTGCAGGGCGCGCCTTGCCACTCCGCCTACGCGCCGGAAGGCGTCAACGCCATCGAAACCGCCGCCAAGATGATCGTCCGGCTCAACGAGATCGGCGAGCGCCTGGCCGATCCCGCCCATCATGACGAACGTTTCTACCCGCCCTTCTCGACCGTCCAGACCGGCGTGATCGAAGGCGGTCGTGCGCTCAACATCGTGCCGTCGGAGTGCCGCTTCGACTGGGAAGTGCGCTCGCTACCAGGCTTCGATGCCAATGATGTCGAGCGCGAGATGCGCGACTATGCCGACGACGAACTGCTCCCGCGGATGCGCTCGGTCGAGCCAAACACCGATATCGTGTTCGAGCCGTTGCAGGCCTACCCGGGTTTGACGACCGAGGCCTCGAGCGAGGTAGCGCGATTGATCGCCACACTGGCGGATCGTGACGACTTCGGCACCGTCGCCTACGGCACCGAGGGCGGGCTGTTTCATGAAGCCGGCATTCCCACTGTAGTCTGCGGGCCCGGCTGCATGGATCAGGGTCACAAGCCCGACGAGTTCATCGCGCTCGAACAACTCGAGCGTTGCGATGCGATGATGCAGCGGCTGGTGGAGCACCTGAGCGCATGAAAAAAACCACGATCTCTTCGAACTACCGCTGGCTCTCGGCGTTCGTCGTCACCCTGCTAGTCGGTTGTAGCACCCAGGCTCCGCAACCCGGCTTCGAGCAGCGCCCGGCGAGCGTGAAGAACGAGCTGGCCACGCTGATTCCCGCCTCCGCCGACGACCGCGACGGTTGGGCGACGGACATTACCGCCGCGTTCTCGGCCCAGAATCTACCCGCGACTCGAGACAATCTCTGTTCGGTGCTGGCGGTCATCGAGCAGGAGTCGACTTACAGAGCCGACCCTAGCGTGCCCAATCTCTCGACCATCGCCCGGCAGGAGATCGACCGACGCGCCAGCGCGCTGCACATTCCTGGCTTTCTGGTGGATGCCGGTTTGAATCTAGAATCACCCAGCGGCGAGACTTATAACCAGCGCTTGAATTCGGTGACCACCGAACGCGAGATGAGCGAGATATTCGAGGATTTCATCGACATGGCGCCGTTGGGTCGCCAGCTCTTCGGCAGCCTCAACCCGGTGCATACCGGTGGCCCGATGCAGGTCAGCGTCGATTTCGCCGAGGACTATCTCAAAAACGACGCCGAGAACTACCCCTATCCGATCGACGGCTCGATCCGTCACGAGGTATTCACGCGCCGCGGCGGGCTCTACTTCGGCATCGCCCATCTGCTTGGCTACCCGGCCAATTACGACGAGCCGGTCTATCGCTTCGCCGACTTCAACGCCGGCTGGTATGCCAGCCGCAACGCCGCGTTCCAGGCCGCCGTCACTCAACTATCCGGTATTCCGCTGGCGCTGGACGGCGATCTGATCATTCCCGGCTCCCGGCAGGCCGGACAGACAGAATTGGCGGTACGGACGTTGAAGCGCCGACTGGGCATGGATGACGACAATATCCGCGACGCGCTCGAGCAGGAAAACTCGCTCGATTTCGAACAGACCGCGCTCTACGAGAAGGTCTATTCGCTGGCGCAGCAGCAGGAAAAAGCACCCATACCCTACGCGCGCCTGCCCGGCATCAAACTGGAAAGCCCCAAGATCACCCGCAACCTGACCACAGCGTGGTTCGCCAAGCGGGTCGACGACCGCTGGCAGCAGTGTATGAAGCGTTGAGGCGATTATTCTGATTTGGATATCAAGCCAAATTCAATGCCGAGCGCTTACCACTGCGGGCTCATTGACCATTCTTCTGCTCGTGAATGCGAGGGGCAAGCCCCTCGCGCTCCCCTTTTTCGCGCCACGAGCGCACAAAACCCTGCGTCTCACTCGCCTACGCTTTGGGTCGGCGCGTAAGGACATCCCTGTCCCAACGCGCCTCTTGCGACATCCATGTCGCAAGACCCAGCTTGGCGAGTGATTCGCAGCGTGCGCTCGATAGGCGCTAGAGGGTGACGAATTCCCGCTCAGAAAAGTTGGCGAGGCAGTCGATCAGCTCTTCGGCATCTTTACCGGCCGCTGCCAGTCTTGTTTGACGATCTGACGACTGCGCGCGATGACCAATTCGTCGTCCGCCACCGCGCGGGTGATCGTGGAGCCCGCGGCGATGGTCGCGCCGTTGCCGATGGTGATCGGCGCGACCAGCGAGCTGTTGGAACCGATAAAGACGGCCTCTCCAATCTGAGTGCGATGCTTGTTGGCACCGTCGTAGTTGCAGGTAATGGTACCGGCACCGATGTTGGTGTCGCGACCGATCTCGGTATCACCCAGATAGCTAAGATGCCCCGCCTTGACACCGTCACCGAGGGTGGCGTTCTTGGTCTCGACGAAGTTACCCACATGGGCTCTGGCGCCCAGACGCGTGCCGGGGCGCAGCCGTGCGAACGGTCCGCAGTCGCTGCCCTCGCCCATCTCGACACCTTCAAGATGGCTGTTGGCCTTCACCAGGGCACCGCGACGCAGAATCGAGTCTTTGATCACGCAGTTGGGACCGATGACGACATCGTCTTCCAGCGTCACCTGCCCTTCCAGGATCACGTTGACGTCGATCTGGATATCCCGGCCGACGGTGACGTCGCCGCGTAGATCGAAGCGCTGCGGGTCCGCGAAACTGACGCCGGCCGCCATCAGCTGATCGGCCTGACGACGCTGATAGGCACGTTCCAGTGACGCCAGCTGCCGCCGATCGTTGATCCCTTCGACCTCGACCGGCGAGCTCGGCTGCGCGGCCTTGACCTCGACGCCGTCGGCAGCGGCCATGGCGATCACGTCGGTCAGATAGTATTCGCCCTGGGCGTTCTCGGCAGAGAGCTGCGGCAGCCAGCGGCGCAGTTGCTCGGCGGTCATCGCCATGATGCCGGTGTTGCACTCGCGGATGGCGTGTTGCTGGGTGTCGGCATCCTTGTGCTCGACGATGGCGACGACCGCGCCCTTGTCGTTACGCACGATCCGGCCGTAGCCGGTGGGATCGTCCAGCGTCACCGTCAGCAGCGCCATGTGCTGTTCATCAATGGCGCCCAGCAGCGTTTCCAGAGTTCGCGCCTGAATCAGCGGCACGTCGCCGTAAAGTACCAATACCTTGCCATCGCCGAGGCCGTCCAGTGCCTGGGCGACCGCATGACCGGTGCCCTTCTGCTCGGTCTGCTCGCAGAAGGAGAGCTCGCGATCGGCCGATGCCGACAGAGCTTCGCGTACGGCATCACCGCCGTGACCGACCACCACATGCAGCCGCGCGTCTTCCAGGCCCGCCGCCGTATCGACGACGTGTTGAACGAGTGGGCGGCCCGCTAACCCGTGCAGCACCTTGGGCGTCTTCGAGCGCATGCGAGTGCCCTGGCCGGCGGCCAGTATCACGACGTCGAGAGTCATGGCGTTCATCCTTCGCTGATCAATGAATATCGGACGTCATTCTACCGCTCGAGGGTGCCACTGACAGATCTCTCGAACACCCCTTCCCTGACGACCATAAAAAAGGCGACTCCGGAGAGTCGCCTTTCGGGTTTTGCACGCCGATGCCGTTCAGCCGCGACCACCCTTGCGACGCAGCTGCTGCAGCGTGCGCAACTGGGCAGTGGCTTCGGCCAGCTCGGCGGAGGCTCGTGCATAGTCGAGCTCGGTCTGCTTCTCGTTGAGCGAGGCCAGCGCGTGCTGGCGCGCCTGCTCGGCTTCCGCCTCGTCGAGATCGCTGGCTCGGGTGGCGGTATCCGCCAGTACCGAGACGACGTTCGGCTGCACTTCGAGGAAGCCGCCGGTGACGTAGTAGAGCTCTTCTTCGCCGTTCTCCTGAATCACGCGCACCGGACCGGGCTTGAGCTCGGTCAGCAGTGGCGCGTGACCGCGCAGGATACCCAGATCGCCGGCCACGCCGGCAGCAATGAGCTGCTCGACGTTGCCCGAGAAGATCTCCTTCTCGGCGCTGACGATGTCACACTGAAATGTGGCCATAGCGATATCTCCCGGGAGTCTGCAGGCTTACTTCATGCTCTTGGCTTTCTCGACGGCTTCGTCGATGGTGCCGACCATGTAGAACGCCTGTTCGGGCATATCGTCGTAATCGCCGTTGAGAATGCCCTGGAAGCCACGGATGGTTTCCTGCAGCGATACGTACTTGCCGGGCGCGCCGGTAAAGATCTCGGCGACGAAGAACGGCTGCGACAGGAAGCGCTGGATCTTACGCGCTCGGGCCACGGCCAGCTTGTCTTCATCGGACAGCTCGTCCATCCCCAGGATGGCGATGATGTCCTTGAGTTCCTTGTAGCGCTGAAGCACGTTCTGTACGCCGCGCGCGGTGTTGTAGTGCTCGTCGCCGACGACCAGCGGGTCCAGCTGCCGCGAGGTGGAGTCGAGCGGATCGACGGCCGGGTAGATACCCAGCTCGGCAATCGAGCGCGACAGCGTCACGGTGGAATCCAGGTGCGCAAACGTCGTTGCCGGAGACGGATCGGTCAAGTCATCCGCAGGCACGTAGACGGCCTGGACGGAGGTGATCGAGCCAGTCTTGGTCGAAGTGATACGCTCCTGCAGCGCGCCCATCTCTTCGGCCAGCGTCGGCTGATAACCTACCGCCGACGGCATACGACCCAGCAGCGCCGACACTTCGGTACCGGCCAGGGTGTAGCGGTAGATGTTATCGACGAACAGCAGCACGTCGCGACCTTCGTCACGGAAGTTCTCGGCGATGGTCAGACCGGTCAGCGCGACGCGCAGACGGTTGCCCGGGGGCTCGTTCATCTGGCCGTAGACCAGCGCGACCTTGTCGAGAACGTTGGATTCCTTCATCTCGTGATAGAAGTCGTTACCTTCACGAGTACGCTCGCCGACACCGGCGAATACGGAATAACCACTGTGCTCGGTGGCGATGTTACGGATCAGCTCCATCATGTTGACGGTCTTGCCGACACCGGCGCCGCCGAACAGGCCGACCTTGCCGCCCTTGGCGAACGGGCAGACCAGGTCGATGACCTTGATGCCGGTTTCCAGCAGATCGCTGGAAGCCGCTTGATCCGCATAGCCGGGCGCCTGACGGTGAATCGGCATGCGCTTGGCATCAGCGCCCTCGTCTCCACCAATGGCGCCGGCTTCATCGATCGGCTCGCCGAGCACGTTCATGATCCGGCCCAGCGTCTGGGTACCCACCGGCACGGAGATCGGAGCACCGGTGTTGATCACTTCGATGCCGCGCTGGAGACCTTCACTGGAGCCCATGACGATGGCGCGAACCACGCCGTCGCCGAGCTGCTGCTGCACTTCGAGAACGGCCTCTCTGCCCGAGACCGTCAGCGCGTCGTAGACCTTGGGAACGTCGTCCCGCGGAAATTCTACGTCAACCACCGCGCCTATGATTTGTACGATACGTCCGCTCATAGTGGTTCCTCGTAAACCTGCAAATGAAACCTGTTGGGCCAAGCCGTACTCGAGACCGCCGCCACTCGGGCGGCGATGTCGTCATACTGCCGCGGCACCACCGACGATTTCCGAAATTTCCTGGGTAATGGCCGCCTGACGCGCCTTGTTGTACACCAGTTGAAGATCGTCAATCAGATCGCCGGCGTTGTCGGTCGCGTTCTTCATCGCGATCATGCGCGCGGCCTGCTCACAAGCCGCGTTCTCCACCACGGCCTGATACACCTGGGATTCCACATAGCGAACCAGCAGGTGATCGAGCAGGGTCTTGGCATCCGGCTCATACAGGTAGTCCCAGCTCTTGTGCGTATCACCGGGACCGGGTTGTTCTTCCCCTTCGCTATCGTCCTCGACTGCCTCGAGTGGCAGCAGCTGACGCACGATGGGTTTCTGGCTCATGGTGTTGACGAATTCGTTGTACACCACGTAGAGCCGATCCAGACTGCCTTCATCGAAGGCATCGAGCATCACCTTGACGCTACCGACCAGATCCTGGGCTTCCGGTGCATCGCCGAGGCCTTTCTTGGCCGCCAGCAGGTTACCGCCGCGCTTGCGAAAGAAACCGCCGGCCTTGCTGCCGATCGCCGCGAAGTCGGCACCGACGCCTTTCTGGTCCCAGTCGCGCGCATGCTTGACCACCTCCTTGAACATGTTGACGTTCAAGCCGCCGGCGAGCCCGCGGTCACTGGAAACGACGATATAACCGATACGCTTGACGTCGCGTTCGATCATATAGTCGTGACGGTATTCCGGATTGGCCTTGGCGACGTGCCCGACCACCCGGCGAATCAGTTTGGCATAGGGCTGACTGGCCGCCATGCGCTCCTGAGCCCGACGCATTTTCGACGCAGCGACCATTTCCATGGCGCTGGTGATTTTCTGCGTGTTCTTGATGCTCCCAATCTGGGACTTGATCTCTTTTCCAGCTGCCATCTCGGATCACCCTGATTCATGCCGCTCAGACGGACGCGGCGACCCGCTCACATCGCATCACGATGGAGCGAGTCGCGCCACTTACCAGGTCTGAGTGGACTTGAACGACTCGAGACCCGACTTGAGACCCTTCTGGATCTCGTCGTCGTAGCCGCCGCTCTGGTTGATCTTGTCGAGCAGATCGGCGTGCTCGGACTTCATGTAATCGTGCAGCGCACGTTCGAAGTCCAGCACCTTGTCGACCGCGACGTCGTCCAGGAAGCCTTCGTTGGCGGCGTACAGCGTCACCCCCATTTCGGCCACGGACAGCGGCGAATACTGCTTCTGCTTCATCAGTTCGGTAACGCGCTGACCATGCTCGAGCTGCTTGCGGGTCGCCTCGTCGAGATCGGAAGCGAACTGCGAGAACGCCGCCAGCTCGCGATACTGCGCGAGTGCCAGACGCACACCGCCACCCAGCTTCTTGATGATCTTGGTCTGCGCCGAACCGCCGACACGCGAGACCGAAAGCCCTGCGTTGATTGCCGGACGGATACCGGAGTTGAACAGACTCGTCTCGAGGAAGATCTGACCGTCGGTGATCGAGATCACGTTGGTCGGCACGAACGCGGAGACGTCGCCACCCTGGGTCTCGATGATCGGCAATGCGGTCAGCGAACCGGTCTTGCCTTTCACTTCACCGTTGGTGAATTTCTCGACGTAATCGGTGTTGACGCGGGCCGCACGCTCGAGCAGACGCGAGTGGAGATAGAAGACGTCACCCGGGTAGGCTTCACGACCCGGCGGACGACGCAGCAACAGCGAGATCTGACGGTAGGCGACGGCCTGCTTGGAAAGATCATCGTAGACGATCAGCGCGTCTTCGCCGCGGTCGCGGAAGTACTCGCCCATGGTGCAGCCGGCATACGGCGCCAGATACTGCATGGCGGCCGGATCGGCAGCGCCGGCGGCAACCACGATGGTGTGATCCATGGCGCCATGTTCTTCGAGCTTGCGCACCACGTTGGCGATGGTCGACTGCTTCTGACCGATGGCCACGTAGATACAGGTGATACCCGTACCTTTCTGGTTGATGATCGCATCGATCGCCACCGCGGATTTACCGATCTGGCGGTCGCCGATGATCAGCTCACGCTGGCCGCGACCGATCGGCACCATGGCGTCGATCGACTTGAGACCGGTCTGGACCGGCTGATCGACCGACTGACGCGTGATGACGCCCGGGGCGACTTTCTCGATCGCGTCGGTCATCTTGGCGTCTATGTCGCCCTTGCCATCGATCGGGTTACCCAGCGCATCGACCACACGGCCGATCAGTTCCGGGCCTACCGGCACTTCGAGGATGCGACCGGTGCACTGCGCGGTCATGCCCTCTTCGAGCTCGAGGTAGTCGCCCAGTACCACGGCACCGACGCTGTCGCGCTCGAGGTTGAGCGCCATGCCGAAGACGCCACCGGGAAATTCGATCATCTCGCCCAGCATCGCATCGGCCAGGCCGTGGATACGAACGATGCCGTCAGCGACGCTGACGACGGTGCCCTGATTACGGGCTTCGGAGGCGACATCCAGCTTTTCGATACGCTGTTTGATGATGTCGCTGATCTCGGAAGGATTCAGTTGCTGCATGCCATGTCCCTCGAACTCAAGCGGTGAGCGCTTCGCGCAGACGTTGCAATCGACCGCGTACGGAACCGTCGATGACGGTGTCTCCGGTACGCAGGATCACGCCGCCCAGCAGGTCGCGGTCCACTTGAGTGGTAATGGAGATTTCACGATTCAGGCGCTTCTTCAGAGCCTCGACGAGCACGTTCTGCTGGGCGTCATCCAGTTCGAAGGCGGAGACGATGGTGACATCGACCCGCTTCTCTTCCTGGGCGCGCAGCGCCTCGAACTCTTCGAAAATGTCGGGCAGCGCAGCGAGACGCCCCTTTTCGCCGACGAGATGCAGAAAATTTTCCACGCTCTCGTCGAAGGGTGCGTCTTCGCAGACCTCCAGCAGCAGCCGCGTCTTGTCATCGGCCGTCAACCGCGGGTTGCCGAGAATGCGCTCTCGAACATCGGCGTCACCGGCCGCTTGAGCGACCAGGGACAGACTCTGGGACCACGCTTGGAGCGCCTGGTTATCGCGCGCGAACTCGAACGCCGCCTTGGCGTAGGGTCGAGCGACGGTAGACGATTCAGCCATGGTGCGCCTCCTTAGAGCTCGGCAGCGAGCTTGTCGACTAGCTCACGATGCTTGGCTTCGTCGATGGAGGACTCCAGGATGCGCTCGGCGCCGGCCACAGCCAGCAGCGATACCTGGGCACGCAGCTCTTCCTTCGCGCGATTGATCTCCTGATCGATTTCGCTGCGAGCGCTTGCAATGATGCGCTCGCCTTCGGCCCGCGCAGTCTCGCGAGCTTCTTCGACGATCTGATTGGACCGCTTGTTGGCCTGTTCGAGGATCTGCTGCGCCTGCTCCTTGCTCTCCTTGAGTGTCTCTTCGGCCTTTTCCTGCGCCAGTTCGAGATCTCGGGTAGCACGGCTGGCAGCATCCAGACCGTCGGCAATCTTCTTCTGTCGTTCCTGCAGGGCCTGCATGACCGGCGGCCATACATACTTCATGCAGAACCAGACGAAGACTGCAAAGGCAATGGCCTGACCAATCAGTGTAAGGTTCAGATTCACGCCAGCACCTCTCGCGTCACAGGTTTGGGGTTAGGGTCACCGAGGGCCACGCGGGCCGAAAACGGTGCCGTTAACCGACAAACGGATTGGCGAAGGTGAAGAACAGAGCGATACCGACACCGATCATGGTCACGGCATCGAGCAGGCCGGCGACGATGAACATCTTGACCTGCAGCTGCGGGATCATTTCCGGCTGGCGCGCGGCGCCTTCCAGAAACTTGCCGCCGAGGATACCGAAGCCGATCGCGGTGCCGAGGGCACCCAGGCCGATCAGCAGAGAAACGGCAATTGCGGTCATGCCCAGAACTTGTGCTTCCATGGTTCTCTCCAGTTTCAGTCGAGTCTTGCTCAGTCGAGTCTTGCTCAGTTGAGTTTCAGGGGTCAGGGGTTAACGGGAACGCTACTCAATGCTGCTCTTCCGTCGCCATACTCAGATAGACGATGGTGAGCATCATGAAGATGAAGGCCTGTAGCGTGATGATCAGGATGTGGAACACCGCCCACGGAAAGTGCAGCGGCAGCTGCCACAGACCAAGCATCGCTATCAGGATAAAGATCAATTCACCGGCGTAGAGGTTACCGAACAGTCGCAGCGCCAGAGAAATAGGTCTAGCCAACAGAGTGACAAGTTCGAGCAGAAGGTTGACTGGAATCAACAAGACCTGGGCAAAGATATTAGAAGTGTTGAAGGGATGCAGTGTCAGCTCGGCGATGAAGCCGGATAGTCCCTTGGTACGAATGGAATAGAAAATGATCAAAGCAAAGACCGACAACGACATACCGAGCGTGGCATTGACGTCGGTAGTGGGAACGACCTTGAAGTAGACATGCGAGGGATCCGCACCGAACCAGCCGCCGATTTTCTGGGCCAGCAGTGGCAGAAAGTCCACCGGCACCAGATCCATCATGTTCATCAGGAAGATCCAGCAGAAGATCGTCAGCGCCAGCGGCGCAATCAACCGGCTCTTGCCGTGGAACGTCTCGCGAACGGAACCGTCGACGAACTCGACCATCATTTCGACGAAGTTCTGCAGACCGGTAGGCACACCGGTAGAAGCCCGCTTGGCCACCAATCGGAACACATAGAGAAACAGCACACCCAATGCGATCGACCACAGCATGGTATCGACGTGAATCGCCCAGAACCCCATCGCCTTGGCGTCGGCGGCGGAATGAGCCATGGACCAGCCGTTTTCCGGATGCAGACCGAACGTCATATTCTGCAAATGGTGCTGGATGTACTCCGTACGCGTCATGTTGTTGCCAGCCATGGTTCAGCCTCGAGATTGAATGTGTGACGGACGACGCAGGAGCCAGGGCCCCATCCAATGCATCAGCAGCGTCACCACATAAGCGCCAAAGAAGAAAGCGGGGTTTGAGGGGGGCACGGCCACGAACGCTAGCGTGAACAGTGCCGCCGTCAAACCGAACTTGCCGGCCTCGGCGTGGTAGAAACTCTTGACGATGTATCTTGCCTGCGCCGCGCCCTGATAGCGAAAAGCGCGCCAGGCAAAAAAAGCGTTGGGGATGGCGGCGACGAGGCCACCGGTCAAAGCGGAAACCGCCGTTCCGCGATCCCAAATACCCCAGGCGATTAGAGCCAACCCCGTTACCACGCCGCACTGTAACAGGATCAACCCCGCGATTCGCGGTCTGGGAAGCTTGGCCGGTGCCGCTGGCTGCATGGCGTCGGTCTCGCCTTAATCCTGGAATGGTCTTGTTGTGTCTATGTTCGATGTCTGCGTTCGGCGTCAGCCTGGCAAATCTCGGCGGATTATAGAGAAGCGGACATGTCGCTTCAACCGAACCTGCACCGATCTGAGGCGCCTTTCCCCGCAAATGATCGCGAAAAGTGCGTAAATTCAGTTAACGCGCTAAATGTTTTTTTACTTCTCTAAGCGCTAACGTCTACACCTCTCAACGAATGTGCTCGAGTATGCCATCCAACTCATCGAGGCTGGTGTAACGGATGGTGACACGTCCTTTCCCAGACGTGTTGTGGTGAATCTTGACCGGTGCACCCAATAGGTCGGCGAGGCGATTTTCGAGCCGGCCGACATCCGCCGGCGGCCGCTTGTCCTCGGCCCTGTTCTGGCCGCTGGCGATCTGTTTGACCAACGCCTCGGTCTGACGCACGGTAAGTTCGCGCGCCACGACCTCATGCGCCGCATGGCGCTGCCTGGCGGCCGGCAGACTCAGCAGGGCGCGGGCGTGGCCCATATCCAGATCGCCGCGCTCCAGCAGCGTCAGCACATGCGGATCCAACGCCAGCAAACGCAGTAGATTAGCGACCTGGGCACGCGAACGCCCTACCGCATCGGCGACCTGCTGTTGGGTCAATTCGAACTCGTCGAGCAGGCGTTTGAGCGCCATCGACTCCTCGACCGGATTGAGATTCTCGCGCTGAATGTTCTCGATCAACGCCAGGGCCAGCGCGACCTCATCGCTAACCTCACGAATGACCGCCGGAATGGTTTCGAGCTCGGCCAACTGCGAGGCTCGCCAGCGACGTTCGCCGGCGATGATTTCGTAACGCTCTGCGCCAATTTGTCGCACCACGATCGGCTGCATGACGCCCTGGGCGCGGATCGAATCGGCCAGTTCTTCCAGGGCTTCGGGTTGGATATCGCGTCGCGGCTGATACTTGCCCCGGGACAGCTGGCGCAACGGTAAGCGTTCGAGTCGCTCGCCGATACCTTGAGATTCGGGTGAAACCTGAGCTGGCGCCGGGATATCGGTACCGGCGGCGTCCTGCGACAAACTGTCGCGGCGACGGGCACTGGAGCCGATCAGGGCATCGAGACCGCGGCCCAAAGGTCGTTTGCGCGTCGTCATGGGGTGTTCCTCGCAGCAGTCATCGTCATTACAGCGCCAGCCGGCGAATCAGTTCCTTGGCCAGCACGCGATGCGCCTGGCTGCCACGCGAGAGTCGCGCGTATTTGGTGACCGGCACGCCGTGACTGGGCGCTTCGGCTACGCGAACGTTGCGCGGAATGGTGGTCTTGAGTAGAGAATCGCCGAAATACTGGCCGAGCTGCTTGCTGACGTCTCGAGTCAGACTGTTGCGCGGGTCGTACATGGTTCGCACGATGCCGAAAATCTCGAGCGTGGGGTTCACGCTCTCCTGGATCTGTTCGACGGTGTCGAGCAATGCAGAAAGCCCTTCGAGCGCATAGAATTCGCACTGTACCGGAATCAGCACGCCGTGAGCGGCGGTGAGTGCATTGACCGTCAACATGTTGAGCGAGGGTGGGCAGTCGATCATCACCACGTCGTAATCTGCCGCGACACTCTCGATGGCGGTCTGCAGCACCCGCTCGCGGCCATCGCGGTCGAGCAGATCGACCTCGGCAGCGGTCAGATCGCCGTTGCCCGGCAGCAGCGCGTAACCGGCCACGGCACAGTCGACGATCACTTCGGCGGCGCTCTTGTCGCCCAGTAGCACGTCGAGCACGCTGCCGTCGAGATCATGCTTGTCGACGCCGCTGCCCATGGTGGCATGGCCCTGCGGATCGAGATCGATCAGCAACACGCGGCGATCGAGTGCCGCCAGGCAAGCCGCCAGATTGACCGCGGTCGTGGTCTTACCCACGCCGCCCTTTTGATTGGTCAATGCGATGATTCTGGTCACTGGCGACTCCCTTCGTCGAGACTGATCCTGTGGATCGCGAGCGATCCGCTAGCGCGTATCCGGCATGGCGTCGACGACGCCGCTGTTCATCCCATCTTGCTCATGACGAGTCTACTGACACACTACTGGCGCTGGCCTGCGTCATCCACCCGCCCGAGGCGGAGCAGCTGGCGTTCGACATCATCGACGCCGGGCACTGTCAGGGCGAGGCGCTCATGCACCACGACATCGGCCGGCAGAGTGTCGAGTTCATGCGGTTCGAGGCCCCCTTTCATCGCCAGCCATTCGCCGCCCTCGGCCAACAACGGCTCGGTCAGCGTGATGAAATCTCCCAGCGCCGCGAAAGCGCGCGAGATGATCTGATCGAACGAGGCGTCGAACGATTCGACCCGAACCTGCTCGCAGCGCACGTTGTCGAGCCCCAGTTCCATCACCGCCTGACGCTGAAAACGCACTTTCTTGCCGTTGCTGTCCAGCAGCGTGACCTGAAGTTGCGGATCGAGGATCGCCAACACCAAGCCCGGGAAACCCGGACCCGACCCCACATCCAGCACGGTAGGGCCGCGCACGGCAAACGCCACGCTGGCGCTGTCCAGCAGATGACGGCTGACCATCGCCTCGGGCGAGCGTATTGCGGTGAGGTTATAGGCGCGATTCCACTTGTGCAACAGCGCGAGCAACCACAGTAACCGCTCGCGCTGTTGCCCGTCGACCTCGACGTTCAGCGCCGTCAGACCCTCGTCCAGCAGGCGTTCACAAGCTAAGGTCATGCGCTCAATGCCCGGCTATCGTCGATCAGTCGACGCTTCTTGAGATGGATCAACAGAATCGAGACGGCAGCCGGGGTCACACCGGAGATTCGACCGGCCTGACCGAGTGTCTGCGGCCGCGTCTGCTCGAGCTTCTGACGAATCTCGTTGGAGAGGCCTTCGACCTTGGCGTAATCCAGGGCTTCCGGTAGCGGCGTGGCTTCATGGCGGCGCAGGCGATCGATCTCGTCCTGTTGCCGCGCGATGTAGCCCTCATACTTGGCTTCGATCTGGACCTGCTCGGCAACCGGCTCCTCGCTGACGGCCTCACCCTTGAGCGACGCCACGTCGGCGTAGGTAAGCTCGGGACGCTTGAGCAGATCCATCAGGCAGTATTCGCGGGCCAGCGGCTGACCGAGCTTCTCGGCCACGCGCTGGCCGGCTTCCGTTTTCGGCTGAATCCAAGTCGAGCGCAGGCGGGCACTTTCCTGCTCGATCTTGTCGCGCTTGGTCTCGAACGCCGACCAGCGATGATCGTCGACTATGCCCAGTTCACGGCCGGCCGAGGTGAGACGCAAATCGGCGTTGTCCTCGCGCAGCAGCAAGCGATATTCGGCGCGCGAAGTGAACATGCGATAGGGCTCCTGGGTGCCCAGGGTGATCAGATCGTCGACCAATACGCCGAGATAGGCTTCGTCGCGCCGCGGCCACCACACCGATTCACCCAGCGCCCGACGAGCGGCGTTGAGTCCCGCCAGCAAGCCCTGAGCACCGGCCTCCTCGTAGCCCGTCGTGCCATTGATCTGACCAGCAAAGAACAGGTTGTGGATAAATTTGGTTTCCAGCGAATGCTTGAGATCACGCGGATCGAAGAAATCGTACTCGATGGCGTAACCGGGGCGCGTGATATGGGCGTTTTCCAGTCCGCTGATCGAGCGCACGACCTGCAGTTGAACGTCGAACGGCAGCGATGTGGAAATCCCGTTCGGATAGAGTTCATGCGTATCCAAACCTTCGGGTTCGACGAACACCTGATGACTGGTCTTGTCGGCGAAGCGGTGGACCTTGTCCTCGATCGACGGGCAGTAGCGTGGCCCCACACCTTCGATCACGCCAGAGTACATCGGCGAGCGGTCGAGATTGGCGAAGATGATCTCGTGGGTACGTTCGTTGGTGTGGGCGATATGGCAATCGACCTGACGCGGATGCTGCTCGCGGTTGCCCAGATACGACATCACCGGCAACGGCGTATCGCCGGGCTGACGCTCGAGCTTGGAAAAATCGACGCTCTTGGCATCGATCCGCGGCGGCGTTCCGGTTTTCAGTCGATCGACCCGGAACGGCAGTGCGCGCAATCGGCTTGCCAGGGCGTTGGCCGGCGGATCGCCGGCGCGACCACCGGCGTAGTGGTCCAGCCCGACGTGGATCACGCCACCCAGGAAGGTCCCGGTACACAGCACCACGGTATCCGCCATGAAACGGATACCCGTCTGGGTCTTCACGCCAACGACACTGTCGTTTTCCACGATCAGATCGTCGACGCCCTGTTGGAACAGGGTCAAATTGGACTGATTTTCCAGCATCCCGCGGATGGCGGCCTTGTAGCGCACTCGGTCCGCCTGAGCTCGAGTGGCGCGAACTGCCGGGCCTTTGCGTGAGTTGAGCACGCGAAACTGGATGCCGGCCAGATCGGTTGCCTGGGCCATGGCGCCACCCAAGGCATCGATTTCCTTGACCAGATGACTCTTGCCGATCCCGCCGATAGCGGGATTGCAGGACATCTGGCCCAACGTCTCGATGTTATGCGTCAGCAGCAGGGTAAGGGCACCGCCACGTGCCGCTGCCAGAGCGGCTTCGGTACCGGCGTGACCGCCGCCGATCACGATGACCTGAAAACGGTCGGGATACTCCACGTTTACCTCACGAGGTGCTGAAACGATTAGCTCGAACTGGCACCCGACAGTGAATGGATTTCGAAAAGCCGCTCAGTATAAACCTCCTGTGGGTAACCGTCAGGGGTTTTCCACACCCGATTGGCTGTGATCAATCCTCAACAGAGTCATTATTAATAAATGAAAAATATATAAAGAAGTTCTGTTGTGGTAGTAACTAATGGTGTGGACATTTTCGGTGGGTAAGTCGAATTATTCTATTGATTATAGAAGCTTGCATTGTTATTCGATTGTTTGAAAAGCACTGAGGAGCCTGCTGACAGAGGGGCTGATTCCTGTGGACAGAAGACCGCTTTGTACACAGGACAAGCTGCACACGGGTTATCCACCGCTGCGTACGCCAACTGTTACCGTAGTGGTCAACAAACCGCTGATCGCTCGCAAACGCCGGCCGAGTCGGGGCTACAACCTGATGAGCGGGAAAACTATCCACAGGCGAAAAAAAGCACCTGGATAAGCCGAAATGAGGGATTCATCCTGTTTGGATGAGATTTTCAGTGGCGAACCGATGACTCCGACGTTTCGAATTCGAGCAAAATGAGGGTATGGCGAGGAGAATGCAGAGAGCAGGTAAATGCCGGAGAAAGGAGCGTCGTGGAAGTGGACACCGGTCATGACACCAGTGCCCATGATTTTGGGAAGTCTTGCAGATAGGATCGGTTGCAGTAAAGCGTCCGAGCTAGTGCTTGAGTACGCGTGAAAGGAACGCCTGTGTACGTTCGTGTTGGGGGTGATCGAAAAGTTGATCCGGCGGCCCCTGTTCGACGATCTGTCCGTCGTGCACGAAGACCACACGGTCGGCGACTTCGCGGGCGAAACCCATCTCATGGGTCACGATCATCATGGTCATGCCGTCATTGGCCAGTTCACGCATAGCGTCGAGGACCTCGCCGATCATCTCCGGATCGAGCGCCGAGGTCGGCTCATCGAACAGCATCAGCCGTGGCTCCATCGCCAACGCACGAGCGAGCGCCACGCGTTGCTGCTGACCCCCGGATAGCTGCGTGGGGTACTTGTCGGCCTGATCGGAGATACCGACCCGTTCCAGCAGTTTATCGGCGGTGGCATCGGCCTGCTGACGCGTCATGCCGCGGACCTTGCGTGGTGCCAGAGTGACGTTGTCGCGGATCGACAGATGCGGAAACAGGTTGAACTGTTGGAACACCATGCCGACTTCCGTTCGCACCGCCTGCAGGGATTTTCCGCTGGCACCGTTGGGCATCAACGTCTTGCCATCGACTTCGATGCGCCCTGACTGGAACGGCTCGAGGCCGTTGACGCAGCGAATCAGCGTCGATTTCCCCGAGCCGCTGGCGCCGATGATCACCACGACTTCGCCGTGGGCCACGCTGAGATCGATCTCCTGCATCACGTGCAGGTTACCGAAGTGCTTGTTGACCTTGTCGAGACGTACGATCGGTGACGCCTCGGCCGTCTGAGCGGCGTCATGCCTGGTTACGGTATCGTTCATCCCACCAACCCCTTGCGTTCGAGCAGACTCAGAGCCAACGACAGACTCAGGGTGATCGCCAGGTAGAGCAGGGCGATCATGAAATAGACCTCCAACGCGGTGAAGGTATTGGCGATATAGACCTGCCCCTGGCGGACCAGCTCACCGACACCGATGACCGAGAACAGCGACGTGTCCTTGATGCTGACGATGCCCTGATTGCCCAGCGCCGGAATCATGCGGCGCAATGCCTGGGGCCAGATTATGTAGCGAAAGGTCTGGGGTGGGGACAGACCCAGCGATAGCCCGGCTTCGCGCTGGCCGCGCTCGATCGACTGCACGCCGCCACGCACGATCTCGGAGATGTAGGCGCCGGCATTCAGTGCGATGGCAGCGATACCGGCCGTCAGCGCGTTGATGGGGCCGCCGAGCAGCGTGGGTAGGCCATAGAAGATGAACAGTACCTGGACCAGCACCGGGGTACCGCGGAACACCTCGACGTAAACCACGGCGGGCCAACGTAGCCAGCGCGTCGGGCCGATCCGCATCAGTCCGAAAACGATGCCGACGACGAAGCCGATGGCCAGGCCGGCGAAGGAGATGAGCAGGGTGTAGGGCAGACCCTTGAGTAGAAAAGGCAGCGAGTCGATCGCCGCCTGCCAGTCGAACTGGAAGTTGAACTCCACGGGGTATCTCCGTTGGCAACGAGAGGAAAGTCCTCACCACCATGCGATGAGGTCTTCCTGAACTGCCGTCTTCAAGAACGGACAGTCACGGTATCCACAAAAATCGGGGGCCGACGCTTATGGCGCCGGCCCCCGAGTCAGACGTGGTCGATCATTTGGCGTCTGGTGCCGCGCCGAACCACTTCTCGTGAATTTCATCGTAGGTGCCATCGTCGTGCATGGCCTTCAGCGCCTTGTTGGCAGGCTCCACCCATTCACTATCCTTGGCGAAGGCGATGCCGTACTGCTGACCTTCATAAAGCGGCCCGACGGTCTTGACCTTGTCCTTGCCTTTGGTCTGGGCGAAATAGCCGACGTTGGGTGCGTCGTAGAAGACGGCGTCCGCGCTACCGCCCATCAGTGCCATATACATGTCGGAGCTGCCCGGATAAGGCGTGATCTCGGCATCGCCACCCAGCTTCTCCTGCAGATAGTCGTAGCTGGTGGAGCCGATCTTGGTCGCGATACGCTTGCCTTTCAGATCGTCTAGCGAACCCACGTCGCTGTCGTCGGAGACCAGAATGCGCAGGCCGGAATCGTAGTAAGGGTCGCTGAAATCGACGATCTGCTGGCGCTCATCGGTGATGGTGATACCGGCGATGGCCAGATCGACGTTGCCGGTCTGCACGGCCGGGATGATGCCGTTGAAATCCATGGTATTGAGATCGATCTCGAAGCCGGCGCGGTCGGCGATCTCGTGCAGGATGTCCATATCGAAGCCGACCATCTCGCCGCTGTCCTGATCCATCATCTCGAACGGTACGAAGCTAGGGTCGGTAACGGCTTTGAGCGTTGTGTCCTGAGCGGTGGCCAGGCTGGATGCGCCGAGCGAGAGTGCGAAGGCGGGAATGGCGAGCCAGTGGCTCAGAGTCATGTTGTTTTTCATACGTTCCTCAAATCTCTGATCGATTGGGACAATCGACCATTACCTTGAGGAATTTTGTTACTGAACGTCAAGTCGACCTAGGCCGCAGCCCAGGTCAATCATCTGTTTTCGTGAGTGATTTAAACCGAGAACGAGGCGCCGCAGCCGCAGGTGGACTGGGCGTTGGGGTTCTTGATGATGAAGCGGGCGCCGGCCAGGCCTTCCTCGAAATCCACTGTCGAGCCGACCAGATACTGGTAGGAGAGAGGATCCACCACCAGGCTGACGCCATCGTTGTCGATGATGGTGTCGTCCTCGGCGGTCTTATCGCCGAGATCGAAGCCGTATTGAAACCCCGAGCAGCCGCCACCGGTTACGTAAACGCGCAGCTTCAGCGACGGGTTGTCTTCTTCCTTGACCAGTGCCTTGACGCGTTTGGCCGCGGCATCGGTGAAGAACATCGGGGTTGGAGCGAAAGACTCCACTGTACTCATCGTCACGCTCCCGTGCGTGCCGGTCGAGGGATATGACCGACCGGTCTGTCGAAAATGACATGGGGCGGAAAATCCGCCCAGGTGACGTCCATTATCGTTAATACCGAGTAAAAGGGTCAACTATAGTGGTTCGCCATGCCGTTCACGTGGCGCCAGCGCCTGCACCACCCGACACTGATAGGTGTATGATGTCATCCTCGTTAACCGCTCGCACGGCGTGGCTGTTGGCCTGCACGGGTGTCGGCCTGTATGGCTATCGCGCAGCACGAAAGACGAGCGATTCGGATCGGGCAAGGAGATGGGTTTGTCACGCGTGCCGCGGTTCGTCTTCCGACGTCCCAGCCTCGAACGTTTTCGGCGTCAGCTGGCGAGCGTCGATGCCATGCCGCAACTCTGCTTGCTGGGCATTCTCGCCGGCATTCTGACCGGCACCGTCATGGTCGTCTTCCGTCTGCTGCTGGAATTCGGCGCATTGCTCTTCATTCCCGGAGACAGTCCGGAAGCCTTCGAAACCTTGTCGCCGACGTTTCGTGCTGTCCTACCGCTGATCGCCGTCACCCTGATCGGCCTATGGCTATGGCCGCAGCCCAGTCGTGCGCTGAAGGTGGGGATCGGGCACGTCATCGAGCGCCTTGCCTATCACCAGGGCAAGATGCCGCTGCGCAACTGGATCAATCAGTGGTGGGTCGGTGTGATCTCGGTCGTCGGCGGGCTGTCAGCCGGTCGCGAAGGGCCGGCGATCCATCTCGGTTCGGCGGCGTCGAGCTGGATCGGGTCGCGGCTGCGGCTGCCTCACAACAGTCTTCGCGTGCTGGTGGCCTGTGGTACGGCGGCAGGCATCTCCGCCTCGTTCAATACGCCGATCGCCGGTGTCATCTTCGCCATGGAAGTGGTGATGATGGAGTACACCATTGCCGGTTTCATGCCGGTGATTCTTGCCGCCACCATGGGCGCGCTGGTCTCCTGGGCAGTCTACGGCGCCGAGCCGGCATTCAGCGTGCCCCCTCTGCAGCTCAACTCTCTGCTGGACTTGCCCTGGATCGTGGTGACCGCGCTGGTCGTGGGTGTGCTGGCCGGGGGTTTCGTGCGGTTGGCACAGGGACACCCTTCGCTTGCCCGAATCCCGTTCGCTCTGCGCCTGGCGATCATCGGGCTGCTGACCGGGACCGTGGCCTGGTGGTATCCCCAGGTTCAGGGGATCGGCTACGACAGCCTGGAACAGATGCTCAACGCACCGATGGCGCTGGATGTGCTGATGGTGCTGGCGGTGGTCAAGCTGGCGCTGACCGGGATCTGCGTAGCCGGTGGCGTTCCGGTGAGTGTGATCGGGCCGATGCTGGTCTCGGGGGCCGCTGTGGGCGCGGTAATGGGAATGGTCGGTGGCGCACTGCTGCCGAGCGTGGTCACGACGCCGAGTCTCTATGCCGTACTCGGCATGGCCGCGATGATGGGAGCCGCGCTGCAGGCGCCGCTGGCTGCCTTGCTGGCGCTGCTGGAACTGACGCGTAACTCGGCGATCATGCTGCCAGGCATGCTCGCCGTGGTCGTTGCCGTACTGACTGCACGCCAGCTCTGCCGCTGTCAGGGGTTCTTCCTCTCCAGCTTGACCCAGCAAGGACTGCACCCGCTGCAGCAGCCGTTGATGCAGGCGCTGTCACGAGTCGCGGTGCCGGCGGTGATGGAACGCAACCTGGTACGCACGCCGCGGGTCATCGATCACGAACGGGCCAAGGCATTGCTCGATTCCAAGCCGACCTGGCTGGTCATCATCCAGGATGGCAAGGACAAGCCGCCGCTGGCGATGAAGGCCGCTCATCTGGCGCGAGTGCTGCATGACGAAACCTGGCTCGCGGAGCATGCGCAGATCGATCTCGAGGAGGTTCCGGGCCAGCGCCTCGATCTGGCGCCGGTGCATCTGGAAGCGACACTGTCAGAAGCCTACGACACGCTCAACGAATCCGGCCTCGACGCACTCTATGTCGAGCACACCACGGCGCCGATGATTCGCAAGATTTCCGGTATCATTACTCGCGAGGCGATCGAGAACTATTATCGACGTAAACGCTGAGTATTCGAAAAAATATTGGTCATATCCGGAGAAACGTTGGGAGCGGCATCGCAGGCTGCACCGGATGGTGGGATGAGACACACCGAAGCGATCGATGAGGAGAGCACCCATGCGAGAAATGACTGGCTACCTCGCCACACGATCCCCAACGGTGACGAACGTCTCCAGGGGGCCGTCATGATTCGCTACGATGACAAGCCCGTGGTGATGATTCTGGCGGGTCACGATCCCAGTGGCGGCGCCGGGCTGGTCGCGGATGCCGAGGCCGTACGCGGTTGCGGTGGTTGGCCGGTGACCGTGCCTACCGCGATGACTGTCCAGTCGACTCGCGACGTGATCAGTGTCGAGCCCTGCAGTGGCGATTTCATCTGTCGCGCGGCGCGTGTCCTGTTCGACGATTTTCGTATCGCGGCCATCAAGGTGGGGCTGATTCCCAACCTCGAGGTGCTGGAGGCGGTGATAGACGTCGCCCGTATGAGCCCCGGCACACCGCTGATCGTCGATCCCGTCATTCGCAGTGGTAGTGGTTCTGAGTTATCCACACCCGGTTTGCGCGAGTCGATTCGCCATCGCCTGCTACCTCTTGTGGATATCTTGACCCCCAACCGACACGAACTGGCGCTACTTTCCACTATCGACGACGCCGATGACGTGGCTCGGGTGGTCGAGGTGATGTCGCTGGGCTGCGCCGCGGTGCTGGTGACCGGTACCGATCCACTGGATCAGGAATCGACGCAAACCCATGTGGTTCACACCCTGCACACGCCGGAACTCAACCGACAGTGGCAATGGCCACGCCTGCCCGCCGACTATCATGGATCCGGATGCACGCTGGCATCGGCGTTGGCGACCCGGCTGGCCGCCGGCGAGGGGCTGGCCGCAGCTTGTGCTCAGGCCCAGCGATTCACTTGGGATACGCTGGATAACGGTCTGGCGCTGGGCCAGGGCCAGTATCTGCCGGACCGGGTCTGGCGCGCACCCGATTTCGATGCCACGCTGGAATGATAATGTCGACGCGCCTGGATTCAGCGGCCCCGAATGGGGGCGACAACAAGGGGCTCTACGCGATCACCGATAGCCATCTGCTGCCGGACGATCGAACTCTGCTCGGTGCCTGCGAAGCGGCACTGGAAGCCGGCATCGTGCTGTTGCAGTATCGTGACAAGTCCGCGGATACGAATCGCCGCTGGCGCCAGAGCGAGGCGCTGGCGGCACTCTGTGAACGCTACGCGGTGCCCTTGATCGTCAACGACGATCTCGAACTGGCACTACGTCTGCAGCAGCGTTGGGGCAAGGTCATCGGGCTGCACGTGGGTCAGGACGATGTATCGCTCGCTGCCGCCAGAGAGCGGCTGGGCGAACATGCGATCATTGGCGCCACCTGCCATGACTCTCCCGTTTTGGCGCGCGCGGCGGCCAGCGCTGGCGCCAGCTATCTGGCGTTCGGGCGTTTTTTCGCTTCGCGGACCAAGCCGGAGGCCGCACCGGCGTCGCTGTCGGTACTGGGTGAGGTAGCGACGCTGGGGCTGCCGCGAGTCGCGATCGGCGGCATCGATGTTTCCACCGCGGGTCGGGCCCGTGCGGCGGGCGCCGAGCTGCTGGCGGTAGCCCATGCTATTTTCGGCGTGCCGGATATCGCCCGAGCGGTGCGTGAGCTCAACGCCACTCTTGCCGATGCGCGCTTATCGAATTCTGTCATCGATGGAACCTCTGTCATCGATCGATGACAGTAGAACTTTGCTAGAAGAGAACACCATGACGACATCCGCCGAACTGTTCGAACGCGCCTGCCGGCACATTCCCGGTGGCGTCAATTCTCCGGTACGTGCCTTCAAGGGTATGTCGCAGCCGCCGGTCTTCGTCGAACGCGCCCAGGGCGCTTACCTGTTCGACGTCGAAGGCAAGCGTTATATCGATTACGTGGGCTCCTGGGGTCCGATGATTACCGGCCATGCCGATCCAGACGTATTGAATGCCGTTCGCGAGCGGCTGGACAACGGCCTTTCTTTCGGCACGCCGACGGCGATCGAGACCACCATGGCCGATCTGATCTGCGAGATCATTCCTTCCATCGACATGGTGCGAATGGTCAATTCGGGTACCGAAGCGACGATGTCGGCGATCCGTCTGGCGCGGGGCTACACCGGGCGTGACAAGATCGTCAAATTCGAGGGCAATTATCACGGCCACTCGGACTCGCTGCTGGTGAAAGCCGGATCCGGCGCCTTGACCCATGGCGAGCCCAGCTCTCCCGGGGTACCGGCGTCGCTCGCCGAACACACGATCACCCTGTCCTACAACGACATCGAGGCCGTTCACGAGTGCTTCGAGTCGCTGGGCGAGCAGATCGCCTGCATCATCGTCGAACCGGTGGCCGGCAACATGAACTGCATTCCGCCGCAGCCCGGTTTCCTGGAGGTGCTGCGCGAGGTGTGCGACAGCCACGGCAGTGTGCTGATCTTCGATGAGGTCATGACCGGTTTTCGCGTAGCACTGGGTGGCGCTCAGGCACATTACGGCGTCATTCCGGATCTGACCTGTCTGGGCAAGATCGTCGGCGGCGGCATGCCGGTGGGCGCCTTCGGTGGCAAGCGCGACATCATGGAGCAGATCTCGCCGCTGGGGCCGGTGTATCAGGCCGGTACGCTGTCGGGCAATCCGCTGGCCATGGCGGCGGGTGTCACGCTGCTCGGCAAGGTGCGTCAGCCCGGCTTTCATGCGGCGCTCTCCACTCGCGTGGAAACCTTATGCGAAGGTCTCGAGGTTCGTGCCCGCGAGGCGGGTATCGAATTGATCACACAGCGTGCCGGCGGCATGTTCGGGCTATTCTTCACCGCTCAGCAGCGGGTCGATAACTTCGGCCAGACCATGGCTTGCGATGCGCAGGCGTTTCGCGATTTCTTCGCGCATGTGCTGGAATCCGGTGTCTACTTGGCACCTTCCGCGTTCGAAGCCGGTTTCATGTCGAGCGCGCACACACACGACGATATTCAGACGACCTTATTGGCAAGCGAGCGGGCGTTCGCCGCCATGCGTCAGCCATGAGACACGAACGCGACTGACAGGGAGACGACGCATGAGCCGAACGCTGATACAGGCGCTCAAGGAGAGTGATTGTTTCGATCATCCGATAGGCGCCGTCGAAGTGTTCGAAACCCCCATTTCCTGGGTGGTATCGACGGGTGACTACGCCTACAAGATCAAGAAATCGTTGGATTACGGCAGTTTTCTCGATTTCTCGACCCTGGAGAAGCGACGTCGCCTTTGCGAGCAGGAAGTCACATTGAACCGCCGCGTGGCGCCTACGCTCTACATCGGCTGCGTTGCGATCTCGGGATCCGAGACGTCGCCGCGGGTCAATGACGACAGCGCGCCGATCGAATACGCGGTCAAGATGCGCCAGTTCAGCAGCCGGCATTTATTGAGTTCGCTGCAGGCTAGCGGTGAACTCTCGGCGGAGCTGATCGACGATCTGATCGATCAGTTGGTGGCGCTGCACGAGTCGGCGGATCGCGTCGATGACGACAGCCCCTATGGCTCGCCCGAGCATATTCGCCAGATGCTGGTCGAGGAGTTCGAACTGATCGAGTCGTTGCTGGAATCGCCGGAGGATCTAGCCGAACTCGAGCGGGTCAAGACCTTGAGCCTGGAAAGCTTCGCTCGGCTCGAACCGGTCCTCGAGATGCGTCGGCGCGACGGCTTCATTCGCGAAAGCCACGGCGACATCCATCTCGGCAACGCCGTGCGCTTCGAGGGTCGCGCGATCCTGTTCAACGGCATCGAGTTCAACGAACGCTTGCGCTGGTGCGACGTGGCTTGCGAACTCGCTTTCCTGATCATGGACCTGGAAGCCCGAGGCGAGCTTGAGTTCGCTCACTACGCGCTCAACCGCTATCTCGAGCTTTCCGGTGATTACCAGGTCGTCCGGCTGCTCAACTTCTACAAGCGCCACCGCGCACTGTTGCGAGCTCGCATCGAGCTGGTGCGAGATCACGACGCCGGCGTCATAGACGATCTACCCGGCGGCGAGCCGATCGAGGTCTTCCGCCGCTACTTGACCATGGCGCAGGGGTACAGCGAATTCCGGTTCCCCTACCTGATTCTCGCGGTCGGTGTCTCCGGCAGTGGCAAGAGTCGGTTTACCGAAGAGATCGTGAGGCGTCTAGGCGGGGTGCGGATCCGCTCCGACGTCGAGCGCAAACGGCTTTTCGACTTCACGGCGGCGCCGGACGACGCCGACGCGGTCTACAGCGAGCAGGCCACCGACCAGACCTACCGTCGCCTCGCCGAGTTGACGGGCACGGTACTCGAAGCGGGTTTGCCGGCATGCATCGATGCCACTTGCCTGCTACGAGAACAGCGCAAGCGGCTTCGATTCGAGGCCGAGAAACGCGGACTCCCCGTATTGATCGTCAGTTTTGAAGCCGACCGGGCGACCTTGCGTGCGCGTATCGTCAAGCGTGCCAGACGTAGCGGGGAACCCTCGGAGCGGAGTCTTTCGATTTTGGAGCAGCAGCTAGAGCGCTTTGAGCCGTTCGCCAGCGATGAGACGACTCACCTGGTGCATCTCGACACGACGGCGCCCGATGCCAATCTGACATTGGCTTCGCTGATCCAGGAACGCATGCGCCTGAACTGATCTGCCTGAGATGAAAAAATTCACAGGGAAGCCATTTTCCCTCGGCTTCCCTGTGAACAGGAATTGGGTGTTGCTGATCGAGTGGTTCAGCGTCGCTCGTTGGCGTAGCGTGAAGCCATTACCGGGATCGTGCCCAGGTTCTGGCGTGCCCAGTTGGTTGCCTGGATGCGGTTATGGACATTGATCTTGCGGAACAGGTTGTAGAGATGAGACTTGACCGTATGCTCACTCACGAACAGTTTTTCCGCAATTTCCGTATTACTGGCGCCCGATACCAGCAAAGTGACGATTTCCAGCTCGCGTCGTGTCAGACCGCATACCGGGCGATAGGTGTTGACCTGTTGGCGTCGGTAGAAGTCGATCAACATCGCGGAAAGCGGCCGAGAGATCCACAGCTCCCCACCCAGCAATTTGACAATGCCTTTGCAGATCAGCTCGAGGTTGTCCTGTCGATAGAAAACGCCGCGGAGGTGGATGCCGATCAACAGTTCCATGACCTGTTTGTTGTCACGAACGTTGAAGGCAGACAGGATGATCGCGTCATTTTCTTCGGCTCTGGTGTTCCAGGACAGCAGATCCTTTTCCTGAACGTGATCCCCATCCAAAAGTACGAGGACGTGACGCCCTTCGGCCACCGGGAACCGTTCCTGGGGGCTGAGCGCCGAGACACGGCAACCCGTTTTCTGGTGGATGTAGTCCAAAAATAGTACTGACTGAGAGTTACAATCCGTGACAAGCACGATATCGGTATGTTCGATGTTCATGGTCTGATCCCTTCGAAGGATTTTAATTAGTCTTTTACGCTTTTCGTTGCGATCCCTAGCTAGGTAATCTACTGGCTTCCGCGGTTGTTGGAGCCCAATAGTGTTAATAAAACCCATGTGTTGTAAATATACGGCATCTAGGTTTTCAGAAGGTGACACGTCAGGAACAATTAAGCATTCTGTAATTTTTTAATAATCGTTAGTAAAAACATATGGTTATAGAGGGTGTTACAAATCTAAGTTAAGAAACATCGTTTCTCTTCCGAGAAAAAGCACGCTTTCCTTCCTGCGAAGCAGGAATGTTCGATAGGCAAATCATTGAGTTTTCTCATTACCTGCGGTAGCGGGAATTTCATGGTCCCATGCATAGGTTCGCTTTGCCCCGGTCGCCGCGCCCCGTAGAATGAACGTTTTTGGCAGGAGCCCCATGAGCGTGCAAATTGATCATCTGGTCATTGCCAGTGGCAACCACGGGAAACTGGCTGAATTTCAGCAGCTTCTAAGCCCCTTGGGTCTGCGCATCCAGCCGCAGTCTGATTTTGGCGTGACCGATGTGGAAGAGACGGGGCTGACGTTCGTCGAGAACGCCATCCTCAAGGCGCGCGCCGCGGCCCGGGCCAGTGGATTGCCAGCATTGGCCGACGATTCCGGTCTGGCGGTCGATGCACTGGCTGGGGCGCCGGGCATCTATTCGGCGCGCTACGCCGGTCAGCCGAAAGACGGCGAATCCAAAGACAAGGCCAATAACGCCAAGCTGCTGGCGGCGCTCAAGGATGTCCCCGAGGGAGATCGTACGGCGCGTTATTGGTGCGTACTGGTTTACCTACGGCACGCCGACGATCCGGTGCCGCTGATCGTCCAGTGCGACTGGAAGGGCGATATTCTGGCCTACCCGCGGGGAGACGCCGGCTTCGGCTACGATCCGCTTTTCTGGGTGCCCGAATGCGGCATGAGCGTCGCCGAACTCAGCGCCGAGGAGAAAAACCGATTGAGTCACCGAGGGCGGGCGCTACAAGCGCTGATGGAGCAGCTCAAAGGGTCAGAGCAGTTCAAGAGATTAGGGTAGTTCAAGAAATGATGGTTTTACCGCCGCTAGCGCTCTACATCCACGTGCCCTGGTGCGTGCGGAAATGTCCTTATTGCGACTTCAACTCGCATGGCGTGGGGCACGGTGCCGAGCTGCCGGAAACCCGCTACGTCGAAGCGCTGCTGGCGGATCTCGATCAAGACCTGCCGGCGGTGCGGGGCCGCGAGATCGTCAGCATTTTCATTGGAGGCGGTACGCCGAGTCTGTTTTCCGCGTCGGCTTATCAGCGTCTGTTCGAGGGCCTGCGCGAGCGGCTCGCTTTTGCCTCGGATATCGAGATCACTCTGGAAGCCAACCCCGGCACGGTGGAGCAGAGCCGCTTCGAAGGGTATCGGCAGGCCGGTATCAATCGGCTATCCATCGGCGTGCAGAGCTTCGCTGCCGATCAGCTCGAAGCCTTGGGGCGCATCCACAGCGGCGAAGAGGCGGTGCGTGCGATGCGTAGTGCCCGAAATGCGGGCTTCGATAACGTCAATCTGGATCTGATGCACGGCTTACCAGGACAAACACTGGACAAGGCGCTGGAGGATATCGAGCAGGCACTGGTTCTCGAGCCCACTCACCTGTCCTGGTACCAACTGACGCTGGAGCCCAATACCGAATTCTTTTCCCACCCACCACCGTTACCCGATGAAGAGCGGCTGTGGGATATCCAGGACGCGGGGCACGCATTGCTCGAATCATCCGGGTTCTCGCGCTACGAAATTTCCGCTTATGCCCGGCCTGGGCGACAGGCGCGGCATAATCTCAACTATTGGCGTTTTGGTGACTATCTCGGCATTGGTGCTGGCGCCCATGGCAAGCTTTCCCGGGTCGATTCGGCAGGAAAATGGCACATCGAGCGTCGCTGGAAAACCCGCCAGCCTGAAGCCTACCTGCGTCGTCTGAATGACCCTCGAGGCTTCATCGCCGGCGGTCAGGAAGTGAGTGACCGGGCCCTGCCGCTCGAGTTTTTGATGAACGCCTTGCGTCTGGTCGACGGCGTCGATTCCAGCGATTGGGAAAACCATACTGGCAAGCCGTTGTTTGAATTGACGCCGCGCCTGGAAACGGCGCGACGGAAAGAATTGTTGATGGCCACGTCGTCGCGTCTGCAAGCGACGCCGCAGGGTCTGTTATTTTTGAATGACCTGCTCGCGCTCTTCGATGACGCTAACTCGGCGGAGCTGGATCGGTGAAACTTGCCTGATGGGGCCGGCACGGTTCGGCCACAAGATTACGACACTAAAGACATGGACTTGTCGCGACGGAGGAACGTGGCGACTCGCAAGTAAGGAGCTTCAGAAAGCATGAAAATGATGAACAAGACGTTGTGGATGGCCGTACCGCTCGCCGTTGCCGTGGGCGTCTCCGGCTGCGCCTCCAACGGTGCCGACACGCAACAGCAGCAGCAAGGTAGTGGCAATACCAAAACCTGGAGCGGTGCCGGCATCGGCGCCGTGGCTGGCGCCGTCGCCGGTGCGCTGACCGGAGACGGGGGTAGCAGTACGCGGGACCGCGCGCTGATCGGCGCGGCGGCAGGTGCCGCGATCGGTGGTGGTGTCGGTGCTTATATGGACTCTCAGGAGAAGGAGCTGCGTAATCGCCTCGATGGTACGGGTATCGGCGTCGAGCGTGACGGCAACAATCTGATTCTCAACATGCCGAGCAGCGTGACGTTCGATGTCGACGCCAGCGATCTGCAAACGCCGGCGCGCCAGGCACTCAATGATGTCAATGCAGTGCTACGCGCCTACCCGGAAACCCGCATCAACGTAGCCGGCTACACCGATAGCACCGGGTCGGACAGCTACAACCAGAAGCTTTCCGAGCGCCGTGCGCAATCGGTGGCGACCTATCTCGAGCAGGGTGGCGTCGAGGCCGGACGCGTCAACGCGGTCGGCTATGGCGAGACGAACCCGGTCGCCAGTAACGATAACGATGCGGGTCGTGCCCAGAATCGTCGCGTCGAAATCACCCTGACGCCGACACAGCAATCCTGAGGCGATCGGTACGCCGATCTCGATCGGGCGTGGTCTTCGGATCGCGCCCTTTTTGATGGTTGAGCCTTGTCGATAACCTGTAGATGGATAGACACCTATGCTTGCCTATCAGCACGCTTATCACGCTGGCAATTTTGCCGATGTCCACAAGCATCTCGGTTTGAGGCGACTCGTTCAGGCCATGATGCAAAAGGCCTCCGCCATCAGTTTCGTCGATACTCACGCCGGCCGGGGGCTCTATCCGCTGGCCGCATCGGAAACGCAGAAACTCGGCGAATTTCGTCAAGGTGTCGAGCGTCTATGGCAGCGCCGTCGCAGTATTCCTGCCCATTCGCCCATTGGGGAGTGGTTGGAGATGCTGGCGACGCTGCAACCCGGCGGTGCCGAGCTGAGCCGCTATCCCGGCTCGCCCTGGTGGTTGAATTCAACGCTTCGCCCGCAGGATCGTTTGACGCTGTTCGAATTGCATCCCGCTGAGCACCAGCATCTGGCCGATCAAGACTTCTCGTCGACTACCGCCGCCGTGCAGCGCCGGCATGCGGACGGCCTCAAGGGACTTGCCAAGCTGGTACCGGTTTCCACGCCGCGGCTCTGCGTCTTGATCGATCCGAGCTATGAACGCAAAGCCGAGTACGAGGACGTCGCCGCAACGCTGTGTCAGGTGGTGCGCAAGGTACGTCACGCGGTGATACTGGTGTGGTATCCACTGCTGCCGGCCGGACGCCACCAGACGATGCTGCAAACGCTGCAAGAGGCCGGCATTCCCAAACTGTGGCGTAGCGAACTGCAGATACGTGAGCCGGTCGCCGAACGCGGGATGTACGGCAGCGGCCTGCTGATACTCAATCCGCCGTGGCAGCTCGACCGGGAACTCGATCAGCTCTTTTCCATGCTGGCGCCGATGCTGGCCGACGGCGCGACGCACCACAGCGAGTGGTGGACCCGCGAAACGTGACGGCGCTCGCGGTTCTCTAAAACCAGCGCTCGTAGCGTCAGACCAGATCAATGGTAGGATTGGCCGGGCTCTCGGTTGCGGTTGCGGGTTCCTCTCCCTTGATCGCGGTGATGAACTCATCGCCCCAGCGTCGGATATCGTTGTAGCTGACGATATCGTTGAGCTGGCGCAGCCGCGCTTCGGCCTCTGTTCGCGGCAGATTGAGTCCCAGATAGCAGGTTCTGGCGAGATCGCGCCGATCGTGCGGATTGGTCAGGATTGCGCCTTTCAATTCGGCGGCCGCGCCGGCGAATTCCGACAGTACCAGCACGCCACAGCCCTGGGTCAGGCCCTGGGTCGCCGTGAACTCCTTGGCCACCAGATTGAGACCGTCGCGCAGCGGTGTGATCCACATCACGTCGGCCATGGCGTACCAGGCGACGACTTCCTCGAACGGGAAACCCCGGAAATAGAACTGCACCGGTGTCCAACCGACATCGGCGAAGCGGCCGTTGATATGGCCGATGGTTTGTTCGATCTGGGTCTGCAACTCGTTGTAGATGGTCATTTCGCGTGCAGCAGGTACGCAGATACTGACCAGCGTCACCTTGCCGCGCAGCTCGGGGTTCTCGTCGAGCAGGAGTTCATAGGCCTGAAGCTTCTCGAGAATGCCTTTGGTGTAGTCGAGTCGTTCCACCGACAGGATCAGTTTGACGCCCTCGAACTCCGAGCGCAGCTCCGCCATACGTGAGCTGGCGCCTTCCTGATTCAGCGCATTCTTGATTCGGTCGAGGTCGAGCCCCACCGGATGGGCACCCAGCCGGACCACGCGGGAACCGGTATCGACCGCCGTGGTCATGGTCTCGAGCCCGACGGCGCAGCCATAGGTCAGAAAGCGCGGGGCGCAGCTCTGTCGGGACAGCGTGGTCAGTGGAACGACACCGCGTGCGACATCGACGAAGTTCTCGACCTGGCGTGGAATATGGAAAGCGACATAATCGCACTGCAACAGGCTACCGATGATCTCGCGGCGCCACGGCAGCACGTTGAAGACGTCCGCCGACGGGAAGTAGGTGTGATGGAAAAAGGCGATGCGCAGGTCGGGACGCATCTCGCGGAGATAGGCCGGTACCATCCACAGGTTGTAATCGTGAATCCAGATCAGCGCGCCTTCGGCAGCCTCTTCGGCGGTGCGTTCGGCGAAGGCGCGATTGACCTCGCAATAGACTTCCCAGTCTTCCTCACGGAAATGCGCGCGCTCCCAGAAGGTGTGTAATGTGGGCCAGAAGGCTTCCTTGGAGAAGCGCTTGTAGAAGGTATCGACCTGGACCTTGTTCAGCGGTACGCGCGCAGCGGTCAGCAGCGGATACTGTTTGGCATCGACGCTGGTATGAGTCTCGAAATCCTCTTCGTCGTCGTCCTCGTAGATCGACCATGCGATCCACGAACCGCGCTGGTCGGCGAAGAAGCTCAACAGTGTCGGAATGATGCCGTTGGGCGAGGTCGGGCGGCGACGCTGGATCTTGCCATCGACTCGATACTCTTCGTAGGGTAGCCGGTGATAGACCATGACTAGCTCGGCCTTGCCGGTCTGCGCCTCGTCGCGTCGGTTTTCCGCTGCCATGCCATGGGCACCGAGGAAGCCGAAATGGGCAAAGGCTTCGATGATCCCGGCACAGCCGGCTTTCTCGGCGTGCATGAGGCGAGTCTGGTTCAGCGTCTGCTCGAGCAGGGCAGGCTCCGACTCGCCGACACAAACCGATTTGAAACCGGCGGTGAGCATGGCGAGATCGTTCAGGGTATCGCCGGCGACCAGCACGTCGTCTTCATCGATTTCGATCCACTCGACCAGCTTCTTCAGACTGCTGCCTTTGTTGACGCCCTTGGGCAGGAAATCCAGATAGCGTCCGGCCGAATAGAGCATTTCGCAATCCAGCTCCTGCGCCAGCTCCACGAGTGCCTCATCCTTGGCACGCTCGGGTGTGCAGTAGTAGGAACAGCGACGCAGCTGCGGCTCATCCTGGCGGACCACGTCCGGGAAGCGTTGCATGGCGCTGGCGATACGAGATTCGCCCGGCCAGCGCGCATCGATCTCGTTCTGCAGTGGCTGGATCGGCTGCAGGCCGTCACCGAGGTAGAGACTGGCGCCCACGTCGGCCACGATGTAGTCCGGCTGAGGCAGGGTGGGGTCCGACAGCAGCGGCAGAATCGCCTCCAGGCTGCGGCCGCTGATATAAGCGAGCTTGATATCCGGATGAGCGGCGATCGTCTGGTAGAGACTCAGGCGAGCTTCGGCGTCGCCGCCGAGAAAGGTACCGTCGAGATCGGTTGCAAGTAGCATGTTTTTCCTCCTGTTCAGTCTCCGAGGCCGAGGCGATGGGCCAAAATCGATGCGAGTGCGAACAGCGGAAAGCTATCCGAACTGCCCAGGCGCAGCGCCCGGCATAGAAGGAAAAGGTATTGATCAGGCCGTTGCCGAGCAGTTGCAGCGCTACACTCCCCCAGCAAAGCACGAATGGATCGTATCGACGGCCACGTCGTTATTTCCTTGCCATCGCTTGACCCATCCATGCAGTAAGCGTGCCGAGGCCACGGTCATTCGGAAAAAACACCGCAAATATAATGATATATTATCAATAATGCGTTGTATACATAACCGAGTTTAATCGAAAACATGCACCTCGATGGTGCTTCTCGGCTGACCCGATTCAGCTTAGCAGCCCTCGGTCATGCTGCCTGTGATGAATCACGGAACTCGACGCATCCACTCCTCGCTGGCGAATTTGTCGCTTGCCAAGGCATTCGCTGTGTCCAGTTCGTGCTGCGTGAGCGAATCCGATACCAGCGTGAAGCGCGCGGCGAACGAATCGATCATGCGCTGGATGATCGTCTCGCGATCCAGCCCGGTCTGGCGTTTGAGCGGATCGACGCGTTTGCCGGCGCTGGTGGTGCCCTTGTCGGAGAGCTTTTCGCGGCCGATCCGCAGCACGCGAGTTAGCTTATCGGCATCGATGTCGTAAGCCATGGTGACGTGATGCAGCACCGCGCCGTTGATCCGCTTTTGAGCCGCGCCGGCGATCTTGCCGCCGGGAGAGGTGATGTCGTTGATCGGCACGTACCAGGCCTTGATGCCCATATCGCCCAGTGCCTGAATGACCCAGTCATCGAGAAAGGCGTAGCTCTCGACGAAGGTCAGCCCTTGGACCAGGGTTTCCGGCACGATCAGCGACCAGGTGATCGTGTTGCCCGGCTCGACGAACATGGCCCCGCCGCCGCTGATACGGCGCACGACGTCAATACCGGCTGCATGGGCGGCGTCGGTATCGACTTCATTGGCCAGTGACTGGAATACGCCGATGATGATTGCCGCACTATCCCACTCCCAAACGCGCAGCGTCGGGCCGCGTCGCCCGGCCGCCACTTCGCGTGTCAGCACTTCGTCCAGCGCCATGTGCAGATGGGGAGACTCCGGCGCACGATGAATCAGATTGAATCGGTGGTCCCGCCAATCCGAAGTTCGCGAGAGCGCACGACGAATCACGGTAGCGATGGCCGGTACGGAGAGCCCTACCATCTCGGTCTGCGGTGGAAGCGCCGGCTGAATTCTCGCGATCAGCGCATTGGCATCGGCGTCGGTCGACGCTCCCTCGAGGGCGCGGTCTATCGCCTCCAGCGCATCGTCAGGCTCGAGGAAGAAATCCCCGGACAGCTGCACCGAAGCCAAGCGCCCTTCACGCACTGTGACGTCCGCCACCAGTAATTTACCGCCCGGCACCTTGTATTCGCCGTGATGTACGGTTTCACGACTCTCATTCGACTCCGTCATTCCGGCTCCTCGAGCAGCACTGTTCGAGGAGCCAGTATAGCGGTAAGGAAGCGAGTTCCGTGTCGATCAGAGATAGAGGGTTCCTTCGCCGACGATAACGGCGTCTCCGGCGATATGGATCGCCGCGATATCGCGGCCATCGGTTTCGACCTGCCCGTGAATATGGCTCGGCCGATCCATTTCGACACCCTGTATCACCAACCAATTCAATGTGCTTTCAAAGGTTTCCTGCGTGGAGAGATAGCCGATAAGCGGCGCAGCAGCACTGCCTGTTGCCGGGTCTTCTGGCGTTCCTGAGGCTGGTGCGAACATTCGAGTGCGCAGTTGGCGATCCGGCAGGCGAACGTAGAGATACAGATGTCGATCATCGGGTTTTGAAAACACCATCTTCAATTTGGTGACGTTGACTTCTGCCCGCCTCAGACTTCCGAGATCGTCCAATTCGATCAGGTTATAAAATACGCCGCATGAGACTTTTACCGGCGATGTCACGATTTCGCTTTCCGACAATCCAAGCACGTCTGCCGCTTGAACTATCGTCAGTGAATGCTCGCTTACCTGAAGAGGCTGGGCCGTGGTGAAACGTGCCCGAGAACCCTCGAAATGAATCGGGATATCACCGACGCTTTCTTCGATCACCAATGGTGAACGGCCATCGTGCCAGCCAAGCGCTCGTATCAACCAAGCCGTACCCACGGTGGGATGGCCTGCAAAGGGGATTTCCCCGCCCGGCGTGAAGATTTTAATGCTCACGCGGTCGCTCCGCTGTTGATCGGTAATGAACACGGTTTCCGAAAGATTCAACTCTCTGGCGATCCGAGCCATGGTGCCGCCGTCCATCGACTGTGCATCGGGGAATACCGCCAGAGGATTACCGGCGAAGGGCGTATCCGTGAAGACATCCAACAGAAGGTAGCGATGAGGCCGGCGATTCTTAACCAGTGCCTGCGTTTGCAACGTTTGGGTCATGTTCTCTTCCTCGCCCTTGATAGTGGATCTCTTTTTGGAACGGATTTCATCGCCAGAAGGGTTGCTGAATCTCTCGTCGGACCTGGGCTGGTGTCAGGCCGATGTCCTTCAACTGCCGTTCATCCAATTGTGCCAGTTGCTGGCGTGTGCGCCAGCGCTGCCATGGGCTCGGGCGATAAGGACGAGATCGGGGAAAACGGACTGAATCGGGGATGACTCTCGATTTCGACCATGACCATTTGCAACGGATGAAGGTCGGAAAAAGCGGAAAAAAACAGAGCGAGACGCATGATGGAACTCCCGGTCGCTGAACACGGGGTCAGTCTGGAAGCGCTGGAACTGGCATTGGAACAATGGCCGATCCGCGCCATTCAGGTCACGCCGACCTGCAACAACCCGCTGGGCTATACGCTGTCGGTCGAGCGGAAACGGGCGCTCTACGCATTGGCACAGCGCTTCGACGTGGCAATCATCGAGGACGATGTCTACGGCGACCTGGCCTATGCGTTTCCACGTCCCGTCACGATCAAGTCCTTCGACGAGGATGGACGCGTTCTGCTCTGCAGTTCGTTTTCCAAGACGCTGGCACCGGGCCTGCGCCTTGGCTGGATGGCGCCGGGGCGTTATCTCGAACGGGCCCTGCACATGAAGTATGTGGGTACTGGATCCACTGCCACGCAAGGGCAAATGGCGGTCGCCGAGTTCGTCCGGGAAGGCCACTTCGAGCCGCACCTGCGGCGAATGCGGCGCCAATACCAATGCAATCGCAACGCTATGCTCGATCTCATCGCTGACGCTTTCCCGCGCTCGACCCGGGTCAGCTATCCCGAAGGTGGCTTTCTGCTGTGGTTGGAGTGCGATGCCCGCGTGGATACGGTGAAGCTCAACACGCAGTTGATGACCGAAGGCATTCGCATCGCACCTGGTGTGATGTTCTCCGCGACGGGCAAGTACCGCCACTGTCTGCGGATCAACTACACCCTCTTCGATGAACCCATGAAGGCGGCGGTGCGGCGGATCGGGGAGCTGGTGGGCGAAACACTAGGGGAACCTAGGGAAACGTTCGCATCCGACGCCATGCAACCGGCCTAGCGAGCCGATCAGAGGGGCAGGGGCAGCCGTGTCGTGCTCTTGATCTCTTCCATCACGAAGGAGGCCGAGACGTCGGCCAGCGAGACCCGCGCGATCAGACGTTGGTAAAGCCGATCATAGGCTTTGACGTCGGCGATACGCGCGCGCAGCACGTAGTCCAGCTCGCCGCTGGTTCGCCATACATCGACGATCTCCGGCAGGGTTTCGACCGCATCTCGGAAGGCGTCCAGCCATGCCGGGTCGTGACGATTGGTGCGGATCTGGATCAATACCGTGAGGCCGCAACCGACCCGCTCGGGATCCAGCAGCGCGACTCGCCCGCGAATCACGCCGCGTGATTCGAGAGCCTTGACGCGGCGCCAGCAGGCATTGCGGGAGAGATTCACGCATTCCGACAGCGCCTCGACCGAGAGCGTGCCATCCTGTTGCAGCGCATCGAGAATGCGGTGGTCGAAGTTATCCAGTTCAGGTTTCATGCTGGGATATATATCCCAAAATTTCGTCATCGGGAAGGAAGATTGGGATAAATACGGCTCTCGAGTGGAATAAGCTGGAATGACATTCACTTATCCCCAGCTTGGAGCCACGACATGTCCGTTCGACTCACACGCTTGTTTACCGATCACCCCGCCTCGGTCGAGGAAAACTACTTCGAGCACTTATGTTTTGCCGGTGTCTTCGCTTGGCAATTATGGCTGGCCGGTCTGGCGGCATTGATCCACGCCGTGCTGCCGTTCCTGTTCGAATCCACGGCCAGTCGAATCATCACCCAGCTTCATGCGCGGCTTCAGCGGCGGCATTGAGTGAACTCAAGCAATGACCCTCATCGAACGGGGAGATGATCTCCTGATCTTTGACGCGCTTGGCCAAGTCGCGGTAATAGTTCTGGAACCCTTTGCTGTCCACGCTGAAACGACCTTTGAACAGCGCGTTATCTGGCGTTGCAGGGCGGCGCGCTGTTGAGTACTGGTCATGCGGTGATTCCTTTCATTCTGAATCTTGCGATACGGTTTACGTCATCTCGTGGGAATGAACGTTTCTTATCCGGCGCAGTGTGCTTTTCCGAATGGGTTGGGTGATCGCTCATCTTGCTTCCTCGCCATAGACTCGATACCGCGTACTCCGTCCACCACCAGGTAATGGTGCCAGGCAGCCTTTGGCAACTAAGTCCTGGAGGTGACGTGTTGCAGTGGCTTTACTGACCTTGGCGACCTTCTGGTACTGAGAAGCACTGATACCGTCCTCGAAGCCCCGTTCTCCGCCCTCCAAGAGGCGCTCCAGGACTTTGATCTGCGCATCCGACAAGGGGGTCTGAGTATGTCGCTGCCAGAATCGCTGACGCTTGAGCGTGCGTTCGATTTTGGCGATGGCCTCGCTCATCGCGGTTTCCAGGGTTTCCAAAAACCACACCAGCCAGCGGGTGATATCCAGACCATCACGCTGAGTCGATTCGAGTACGGCGTAGTAATCGCTGCGCCTGACCATGATCGCCTCCGACATGGCGTAGAGTCGGATGCTTTGCGCCTCGGCCTGGGCCAAGGCGCGGTCGGTCAGCGCTCGGGTCAGGCGTCCGTTGCCGTCCTCGAACGGGTGCAGCGTGATCAAGTAAAGGTGACATAATCCGGCGCGAATCAGTGGGTCTAGCGCGCTATCGTCGAGACTGGCATTAAACCATTCGACGAAGCGCGTCAATTCTGTCCCGAGGCTCGAGGCCGGAGGCGCTTCGAAGTGAACTCTAGGCTGATCGATACGTCCTGAAACCACCTGCATCGGTTCATCGCCGTCCTGGCGTAATTGCCCAGCGGCGATAGGCTGCAACAGTCCCGGCTCCGAGAATAGCAGCGCGTGCCAGCGCAGTAGCGTGTCGAGTGTTAGTGGCGTTTGCAGAGCGGTAACCGCCTCGAGCATCAACTCTGCTAGCCCTTCTGAACGCTGCGAGACGGGATAAGTCGATTCATCGCTCAACCCCAATCGTCTGGCCAGCGAGGACCGTAACGATTGTACGTTGAGCCTTTCGCCTTCGATGGCAGAGGAATTGACGATATTGGTCAGCAGCGTGTCTAGCGCTTGTGCCGGATGCGCTGGATCAGCGGGGTGATTCAAACCCAGCAGCTCGCCTTGGCGCAGCGTGGTTTTACGCAGCACTGCCGCTACGATTGCTGACTGCCAGTGGAATGTCGGCCACTGCGCTTTTTGCCAGATCCACCGGTTTGAGGGAACGGTCATTGCGCTGCTCGCTGATGCTTTGAGCCGAAAGCATAGCATATTCGGCTCAAAAAATGAGCCGAATAGAAATCCTATTCGGCTCATCGTCGGCTCACTTACCGATGCAGAAACTGCCGAAGATCTCGCCGAGCAGGTCGTCGGCGGTAAATTCGCCGGTAATCTCGTTGAGCGACTGCTGGGCGTCGCGCAGATCTTCGGCGAGCAGTTCGCCAGCGGCGGCACCTTCGAGCTGGGCCGCGCCGCTAGCCAGTGCCTGCGCGGCGCGCTCCAGCGCATCGAGATGACGGCGGCGGGCGGAAAAACGCCCTTCGGTGGTGGCGTCGAATCCCATCACGGCCTTGAGGTGCGTCTTCAGGTTATCCACACCGGCGCCGGTTTCCGCCGAAATTCGAATGATCGGAGGCGTTGTGGATAGATCGAAATCGCTGCCTTCGCCGCTCTGATCGATCTTGTTGCGCACCAGCGTCAGTCGCCCGGGATCAGGCAGACGCTCGACGAATTCCGGCCAGATCGCACGGGGGTCGAGCGAGTCGGTTTCACGGCTGTCGACCAGAAGTAGTACGCGGTCGGCTTTTTCGATCTCGGCCCAGGCGCGCTGAACACCGATCTTTTCGACCGCGTCCGGGGTATCGCGCAGTCCGGCGGTATCGATCATGTGCAGCGGCATGCCGTCGAGATGGATGTGCTCGCGTAGTACATCGCGAGTGGTGCCTTCGATCTCGGTGACGATGGCGCTGTCACGCTCGGTCAGGCGATTGAGCAGGCTGGACTTGCCGGCATTGGGCCGCCCGGCGATGACCACGTTCATGCCCTCGCGCATCAGCGAGCCCTGGTTGGCCGCAGCGCGAACGGTTTCCAGCGTTTCTCGCAGCGTCGCCAGTTTGGCGGCGACCACGCCGTCGGCCAGAAAATCGATCTCCTCTTCGGGGAAATCGATCGCCGCCTCGACGTAGAGCCGCAGTTGGATCAGCTCGCTGACCAGCTGCGACACGCGACTCGAGAACTCACCCTGTAGCGAGCGCAATGCATTTTCCGCCGCCGTACGGGAGCTGGCATCGATCAGGTCGGCGATCGCCTCCGCCTGAGCCAGGTCGAGCTTGTCGTTCAGAAAGGCTCGTTCGGAGAATTCGCCGGGGCGCGCCAGTCGCGCGCCGAGCTGCACGCAGCGCTCCAGCAGCATGTCCATCAGCACCGGGCCGCCATGACCCTGGAGTTCCAGCACATCTTCGCCGGTAAAGGAGTGGGGGCCGGGGAAGTAGAGCGCGATCCCCTCGTCGATGACGCTGGCCTCGCTGTGGAACGGCCCGTAATGGGCGTAACGCGGCGTTGGCTGGCGACCCAGCACGGCCTGCGCCACGCTCGCCGCCGACGGCCCGGAGACGCGCACGATGCCGACACCGCCGCGCCCCGGAGGCGTAGCCAGGGCTGCGATGGTGTCCTGGCGGTAAAGCGGCGCGTTCGGGGCCGAGTTTGAGGAACAGGACGGCGCGTTCATGGCTGTCTCCAGTCGGTTCTTTCGAATGGGTGGTAAGCCAGCATCATCCGGGACCATGAGCGGGCATTGTCCGAGGGCGGATATTAAAACGCCAGACCCCCGCCGAGGCGAGGGTCTGGAAGTTACGACGAGCTTTGTTTGATGTTAGCCCTTGGTCTTCACGACCTTGCCGCCGCCGCTGTCGTCCTTCAGCACCCGATTGGTGATGAACCACTGCTGCAGGATCGAGATGCTGTTATTCACGATCCAGTAGATCACCAGGCCAGCCGGGAACCACAGGAAGAAGAAGGTGAAGACGATCGGCAGCATCTTCATGATCTTCGCCTGCATCGGGTCCGGCGGGGTCGGGTTCAAGAACTGCTGGAGCAGCATGGTACCGCCCATGATGATCGGCAGAATGAAGTACGGGTCCTTGGCCGACAGATCGTTGATCCACAACATGAACGGTGCGTGACGCAACTCGACCGATTCCATCAGCATCCAGTAAAGCGCGATGAAGACCGGCATCTGAATGACCATCGGCAGGCAACCGCCCAGAGGATTGATCTTCTCCTTCTGGTAGAACTTCATCATCTCCTGCGACATGCGCTGGCGATCGTCGCCGTACTGCTCCTTGAGCCGTTTCATCTCCGGGCCCATCTTGCGCATCCGCGCCATCGACTTGTAGGCCTTGGCGGCGAGCGGGAACAGCACGATCTTGACGCAGACGGTCAGCAGGACGATGGACCAGCCCCAGTTGCCAATCAGACCGTGAATCTTCTCCAGCAGCCAGAACAGCGGGTTGGCCAGGAACCACAGCCAGCCGAAGTCGACGGTCAGTTCGAGATTCGGAGCGACGGCTTCGAGACGTTCCTGCACCTTCGGTCCAACGAACAGCGTCGCCGCGAGTGTCGCCTGCTGGCCTGCTTCGATGGTCTGGTTGGGACCGGCGAAGGCGGCCACGGTACGATCGCGATTGTCGACGTTGCCGTAGTAGAGATTCTGCTGGTCCGGGTTCGGCACCCAGGCGGAAGTGAAGTAGTGTTGGATCATCGCGACCCAGCCGCCTTTCACGTCACGATTCTGGAAATCGCCGTTGCGGATATCTTCGAACTTGACCTTGCTGTAATGTTCGTCCGGCGAGGAGAAAGCGGCGCCCAGGAAGGAGCTCATCCCGACACCGGAACCGCTGGCCGGGTCGGCGCTCTGATCGCGTGCCAACTGGCCAATGAAGCGTGCCGTGACCGGCTGCTGGCTCTCGTTGTCGATGAGATACTCGACCTTGACCGCGTAATCATTACGGTCGATGACGAAGCGCTTGATGATATCGACGCCGTTGACGCTGCCATGCAGGTCGACGTTGATCGAGTCCTCGCCTTCGCTGAGCTGGTAGCGGTTCTGGTCGGCGCTGAACGGAATGCGTCCCGAATGCCCTTCGATCTGCAGGCCGGACTTGGCGACGTAACTACGCACGTTGTTGTCGCTGAGCAGTACGAACGGGGTATCGGAATCGAGCGCCTGGTCGTGACCGAACAGTGCCGCGTAGACGATATCGCCGCCGTTGGGATTGATGCGCAGGTCGAGCACATCGCTCTGAACCTGAATCAGGTTACTGCCCTGGGCTTCATCGGCACCGGCGGGCATGTCGTCCTGGATCGGTTTGGCATTACCGGCGCTATCGGTCGGTGCGGAAAGCGCATTGCCGTTGCTGCTGTCGTCATTACCCGCTGAAGCCGCCATCTCCGGCGCCGGGTTGTTCACGACATTCTGACCGTAGTCCTGATTCCACTGCATGATCAGCAGATAGGCCAGCACGGCCAGTGGAATCACGAAAAGGAGTCGTTTCAAATCCATATAGAGGTCTGCCCGGTAAGGGAATGGGTCAGTGGGCGCCGGGCATCGGCAGTCGACCGGCGAGGTTCGCCGGCGCTCCCCGGCTTTCGGCTCGGGGATGTCCGATCAGGATGACGACACGTCTTGCTGCGTCTGACGAGCGGACTTTTCCAGGCGCTTCCACATGCCATTGAGCTGGCGAGAGACGCTGGCGTTGTCCAACTCGTGTACCCCTCGTCGAGCGAGTAGCACGATATCCACTGCCGGTAAACGATGCTGTTGATGGCGAATGGATTCGCGCACGAGGCGTTTGAGACGGTTGCGGTCGACGGCACGACGCACGTTCTTCTTGCTGAAGATCAACCCGATCCGTGGATGGCCCAAGGCGTTGGGACGGGCCAACACCAGCAAACCTTTACCATGGACCTTGTAAGGAGCGTGGTCGAAAACGTGCTTGTAGTCCCCGGCATTCAGCAAGCGCAGTTGCCGGGGAAAACGCTGATCGGACACCTGGCGTCCGATCAGGCGCTCAGACGCTTACGGCCTTTGGCACGACGACGAGCAATGACCTGGCGGCCGTTTTTGGTGGCCATGCGGGCGCGAAAACCGTGGACGCGCTTACGCTTCAGAACGCTAGGCTGGAAGGTGCGTTTCATAGCTGCTAATTCCCAATTAGTTGATTTCTAAAGAAAACGGGTTGAAACGGGATGCCCGATACGTTTGTGAGAAGCGGGCTCACTCGACTCAAGAGCGGGAATTCTAGTGAATCCGCGGTTCCGGTGCAATTTTTCCGTGAATTATCCACACCCCGTTGTGGTTGAATCCGGGTCCGAGGCGCATCGGGTCAGATGCACGAAGGCTACGGATTTTCGATGACCGTTCATGCGCGACCGGCAACGAATATGGGCATGAGAAATCGCAGTTCCCGGACGATGTCAATCACACCATGTGATTAACGCTGGGGATAACCTTTGTTGATAAGTCATTTTTGTTTTTTATAAACATGAGTTTATGGTTTTTTGTAGGTTGTGGGGAAGTTGCGCGTGGGCCGTGTATGGGACGGATGTCGTTTTAAAGCTGGGGTCCCGTTCGGCGTGCGTTATTCACACCTGCCCCCAGAAAACGCACAGAGTTTTCAGTCTTTAGACAACCACTTATCCACAATCGTTTTGGATTTCGCCCTCGTGTGGATAACCTGGCGGGTCGACGCTACAATGTGCGCCCGTTTTTCCATTCTCTTTCTCAACGTTCGGTGAGGTCGTGTGTCGGTCGCTCTCTGGCAACAATGTCTGAACTCGCTGCAGGATGAGTTGAGCTCTCAGCAATTCAATACCTGGATTCGTCCTCTGCAGGCAGAGGACGGCGAAGTGGACGAACTCTGTCTATTGGCGCCCAACCGCTTTGTACGCGACTGGGTCAGCGACAAGTACCTGAAGCGAATCAACGAACTGTTGCGTGAAGCTGCGTCCAGCAACAAGCCACCCAAAGTCCACCTGATAGTGGGAAGTCGCCGGGCAGCCGCGGTGTCTCCGCGAGACCTGGGGGCACCGGTTTCCGCCCCCAGTCGTCCCCCCCAACGGCCGTCCTCACCCAGCGTGCAGACCGCCTCGCGTTCGAACGAGGCGGCCGAGGAGAGGCAGCTCGACCGCTCACGAGAGCGCGAAGAGAGCGGCCGGCGTGGGGGGCAACGCCAGGTTCAGGTCGAGGGGAGCCTCAAGCACGGCAGCGGACTCAATCCCAACTTCACATTTGAAACCTTCGTCGAGGGCAAGTCGAACCAATTGGCGCGTGCTGCCTCGCGCCAGGTATCCGAGAACCCCGGCGGCGCCTATAACCCATTGTTTCTCTATGGCGGTGTAGGCCTGGGCAAGACCCACCTGATGCATGCGGTGGGCAACCATCTGGCGGGGCTTCGAGATAACGCCAAAATCGTCTATCTGCACTCCGAGCGTTTTGTCGCCGACATGGTCAAGGCACTGCAGCTCAATGCGATCAACGACTTCAAGCGCTTCTACCGTAGCGTCGATGCCCTGCTGATCGACGATATCCAGTTCTTCGCCGGCAAAGAGCGTTCCCAGGAAGAGTTTTTCCATACGTTCAACGCCTTGCTGGAAGGCGGGCAGCAGATGATCCTGACCTCGGACCGCTATCCCAAGGAGATCAGTGGTGTCGAGGAGCGCTTGAAATCTCGCTTTGGCTGGGGCTTGACGGTGGCGATCGAACCGCCGGAACTCGAAACGCGCGTGGCAATTCTGATGAAGAAGGCGGATCAGGCCAAGGTCGACCTTCCTCACGATGCGGCGTTCTTCATCGCGCAGAAGATTCGCTCCAACGTGCGCGAGCTGGAAGGAGCGCTCAAGAAGGTGATCGCCGACTCCCACTTCATGGGAAAGACGATCACTCAGGACTTCATCCGCGAGTCGCTCAAGGATCTGCTGGCGCTGCAGGATAAGCAGGTCGGGATCGAGAATATCCAGCGCACGGTGGCGGAATACTACAAGATCAAGCTCGCCGATCTGCTCTCCAAGCGCCGCTCCCGCTCGGTAGCGCGCCCGCGTCAGGTGGCGATGGCGTTGGCCAAGGAATTGACCAATCACAGCCTGCCGGAGATCGGCGATGCCTTTGGCGGGCGCGATCACACCACCGTGTTGCACGCCTGCCGCAAGGTGGTGGCGCTGAAGGAAGAGAGCGCGGACATCCGCGAGGACTACAAGAACTTGATGCGGCTGTTGACCAGCTAGACTGGACCGCGTGAGGCTGGATTGATCGTGTTTTACGTCGAGGTTTGTCAGATTCCTGATTCAGTGATTGCTAGCGCTGGCCGGTGACGCAAAAATGAGTGGCGCGCAGCAAGCCCGCTTTGAACAACCGATGCCTATTCAGAATTGAATCCAACAACTCAGAATTGAATCCAACAACGGAGCTCCAATGAAATTTTCCATCTCTCGCGAAGCCCTGCTGCGCCCGTTGACCCTGGTGGCCGGGGTAGTCGAGCGCCGCCAGACGTTGCCGGTGCTCTCCAACGTGTTGATCGAAGTGCAGAATGATCAGCTGTCGCTGACCGGCACCGATCTCGAGGTGGAACTGATTGGCCGCGCTACGCCGGAGTTGGTCGATGAACCCGGCTCGGTGACGGTGCCGGCGCGCAAGTTGATGGATATCTGCAAGTCGTTGCCGGATCAATCCGCAATCAGTTTTACGTTGGAAGACGGGCGCGTCGTGCTGCGTGCCGGGCGCTCGCGCTTCACGCTCTCCACGCTGCCGGTGGCCGAGTTTCCCAATATCGAAGATGGTCAGAACGACACTACGCTGTTGCTGCCACGCGGTACGCTGAAGTACCTGATCGACGCGACCTCGTTTGCCATGGCGCAGCAGGACGTACGTTATTACCTCAACGGCATGTTGCTGGAACTGGCCAATCACCTGGTGCGCACGGTGGCCACCGACGGGCACCGCTTGGCGGTCTGCGAGCGTAGCGCCGATATCGAGATGGAGGCTTCGCGCAAGCTGATCGTTCCGCGCAAGGGCGTGCTGGAGCTGACTCGTCTGCTCGACGGCAGCGATGAGCCGGTAGAGCTGATGCTGGGTTCCAACCACATCCGTGCCAATACCGGTGAATTTACCTTCACTTCCAAGCTGGTCGACGGCAAGTTCCCCGATTACGACCGGGTCATCCCCAAGGGCGGCGACAAGGTGTTCATCGCCGAGCGCGGCGAGCTGCGCCAGAACCTGGCGCGTACCGCGATCCTCTCCAACGAGAAGTATCGCGGCGTACGTCTCCACCTCGAGGAGAACAACCTCAAGGTCATGGCCAATAACCCCGAGCAGGAAGAAGCCGAGGAGAACGTCAGTATCGAATATAGCGGCGACGCGTTGGAGATCGGCTTCAACGTCGGCTATCTGATCGATGTGCTCAACGTGCTGGACGCCGACCGCATGCAGATGACGCTCTCGGATTCCAACAGCAGCGCGCTGATGGAAGAGCCGGGTGGGGGTGATGCCCGTTATGTCGTCATGCCAATGCGCCTCTGAGTGCAGGGAAACGGCTGCGCTCGACCATGCGGTGTTAAACATCGGCGAACATTGCTCACTTATAACCACATAAGCTCCGCCTGTTCGCCGATGTTTGCCTTGCCTGGCCATCGCTCGCCGGTTTCTTCGAGGTCGGAAGACGAATGCCCGCCATGTCGGCTTCGACCTAATTTCCTTTCGCTCTGTGATGCGAATCTCCATGCCGCTTGATCGATTGAACTTCCAAGGCCTGCGTAATCTTGGCGCGCTGGAAATGGCGCCGGGGCCGCATATCAATCTGATCAGCGGTACCAACGGCAGCGGCAAGACGTCGCTGCTGGAGGGCATTCACGTGCTCGGCATGGCGCGCTCCTTTCGGACTCAGAAACTCAAGTCGCTGATCGATCACGATGCCGATGAGGTGACGCTGTTCGGGCGTCTGGCGGGGAACCCCGCGACACCGATCGGCGTGCGTCGTCGTCGCGACACGCCGGAGCTGGATATTCGTATCGGCGGCGAGCGGGCGGCGCGGATTACCCAACTGGCCGAGGCGCTGCCGTTGCAGTTGATCAATCCCGATGCCTTTCGCCTTCTCGAGGGTTCGCCAGCCTCTCGTCGCGAGTTTCTCGACTGGGGCGTATTCCACGTCGAACGCGACTTTCTGGATAGCTGGAAGCGGGTCAGAAGAGCCTTGAAACATCGGAATGCGCTGCTCAGGCATGATAGAATCGACGTTCAGTCGATACGCGTCTGGGAGCGTGAACTGGCGCACTGGAGCGATCAGTTGGATCGCTTGCGGCAATGCTATATGACACGTTTCGCGCCGGTGTTCGAAGAGACTCTGGCAGCACTCTTGCCATTGCCGGATCTGACCTTGCGTTACTCGCGGGGTTGGGATCGTCAGCGGACGCTGTTGGAGGTCTTCGAGACGGGTCGCGATACCGACCGCCAGATGGGCTTCACGCAGCAAGGGCCACAGCGCGCCGATCTGCGCATTCGCCTGGGTCGTCATCCGGCGGTAGAGGTGCTGTCGCGGGGTCAGCAAAAGTTGGTCGTCAGCGCGCTGAAACTGGCCCAGGGGCGACTGCTCGAACAGTTGACGGGACGCACCTGTCTTTACTTGATCGATGACCTGCCAGCAGAGCTCGACGGCAACCATCGGCGGATCTTCTGCCAGTGGCTCGAACAGCTCAACTGTCAGGTCTTCATCACCAGCGTCGATCGCGAGGCGCTGGCCGACGTCTGGCAGCCAGGCACGGATGTGGTGGCATCGCAACTTGCCGGCGGACGGCTGTATTCGGAATGATTTCACCACGGAGTGAGCAATGAGCGAACAGGCCTACGATTCATCGAGCATCAAGGTTCTCAAGGGACTGGACGCGGTGCGCAAGCGTCCCGGCATGTACATCGGCGATACCGATGACGGTACCGGGCTGCACCACATGGTGTTCGAGGTCGTCGACAACTCCATCGACGAAGCGCTGGCCGGTCATTGCAGCGAAATCCGGATCGTCATCCATCCGGACGAGTCGATTACCGTCTCCGACGACGGCCGTGGTATTCCCACGGACATTCACGACGAGGGCGTTTCCGCCGCCGAAGTGATCATGACCGTGCTGCACGCCGGGGGTAAGTTCGACGATAACTCCTACAAGGTCTCCGGCGGCCTGCACGGTGTCGGCATCTCGGTGGTCAACGCGCTCTCCGAGCAGCTCAAGCTGGTCATCTGGCGTAACAATCAGGTTCACGAGCAGATCTATCTACATGGTGTACCGCAGGCACCACTGGCGATCGTCGGCGATACCGAAAAATCCGGCACCCAGATCAGCTTCAAGCCGTCGAGCGACACCTTCGCCAATATCGAGTTTCATTACGATATTCTCGCCAAGCGCCTGCGCGAGCTGTCGTTTCTGAATTCCGGCGTAGCCATCCGTCTGGTCGACGAGCGCGACGGCCGCGAAGAGCTGTTCCACTACGAAGGTGGCCTCAAGGCGTTCGTCGATCACCTCAATACCAACCGCACCGCCATCAATCCGGTCTTCCACTTCGAGATGCAGCGCGAAGACGGCATCGCCGTGGAAGTGGCGATGCAGTGGAACGACACCTTCACCGAGAATGTCTTCTGCTATACCAACAACATTCCGCAGCGCGACGGCGGCACCCACATGGCGGGTTTCCGCGCCGCACTGACACGTACGCTCAACAGCTACATCGAAGCGGAAGACATCCAGAAGAAGGCCAAGGTCGCCACGGCGGGTGACGATGCGCGCGAAGGACTCACCGCGATCATCTCGGTCAAGGTCCCGGATCCCAAGTTCTCCTCGCAGACCAAGGACAAGCTGGTCTCCTCCGAGGTCAAGACGGCCGTCGACCAGGAGTTGAGCCGACAGTTCTCCGATTATCTGATCGAGCATCCCAACGAAGCCAAGGCGATCGTCAGCAAGATGATCGATGCGGCGCGGGCGCGTGAAGCTGCGCGCAAGGCCCGCGACATGACGCGGCGCAAGGGCGCGCTGGATATTGCCGGGCTGCCGGGCAAGCTGGCCGACTGCCAGGAGAAGGATCCGAGCCTTTCCGAACTCTATCTGGTCGAGGGTGATTCGGCCGGCGGCAGTGCCAAGCAGGGTCGCGATCGTCGTACCCAGGCGATCCTGCCGCTGAAGGGCAAGATCCTCAACGTCGAGAAGGCGCGCTTCGACAAGATGCTCTCCTCTGCCGAGGTCGGCACGCTGATCACCGCCCTGGGTTGCGGGATCGGCCGCGAAGAGTTCAACCCGGACAAGCTGCGTTATCACTCGATCATCATCATGACCGATGCCGACGTCGATGGATCGCACATCCGCACGCTGCTGCTGACCTTCTTCTTCCGCCAGATGCCGGAGCTGATCGAGCGGGGCCATGTATTCATCGCCCAGCCGCCGCTCTACAAGATCAAGCGCGGCAAGCAGGAGATGTATCTGAAAGACGAACAGGCGATGACCGATTACCTCACCGCCACGGCGCTGGATGGCGGTCGGCTCTACGTCAATGCCGATGCGCCGGGGATTGGCGGCGAACATCTGGAGTCGCTGGTCAACCAGTACCGTGATGTGATGAAGCGGATCGACCGGCTGTCACGGGTCTATCCCAATGCCGTGCTGCGCAAGATGGTCCACGCCGCCAAGCTCGACGAGAGCAATCTCGATGATCGCGGCACCATGCAGACCTGGATCGATGCGCTGCAGGTCGCGATGGATTCGTTGATCGCCCATGAGGGCGGCCCGCGCTACACCTTCCAGCTCCACGAGGATACCGAGCGCGGCCTGTGGCTACCGAGCGTGGCGCTGACCGCCCATGGCGTGACCACGGACTACATCTGGAGCATCGATTTCTTCCGTAGCGCCGATTACCGTGCGCTGGCCAATCTGGGCGAGACGTTGGATGGCTTGATCGAAGAGGACGCCTATATCGCCCGTGGCGAGCGCCAGAAGCCGATCGAGAACTTCTACGATGCGCTCGAGTGGCTGATGCTGGAGGCCCAGCGGGGTCTCAGTATCCAGCGCTACAAAGGGCTGGGCGAGATGAACCCGGACCAGCTATGGGACACCACCATGGACCCCGGCTCTCGGCGCATGCTGCGCGTCTCCATCGAGGACGCCGTCGCCGCCGATCAGATGTTCAATACCCTGATGGGTGACGAAGTCGAACCACGGCGTGACTTCATCGAGCGTTTTGCGCTGGTGGCCAATCTGGACGTGTAAGGCTGATATCGGAGCGTAAAGACTGATATTTAAATAAATAAGACTACGCTGGCGTTCAATTCATCCGGCCAGGCAAGACTAGCCCGGCGGAAAAGCCCGGCGCACAGAGCGGCTCATCCTTTTCGGGTGGGCCGTTTTTTTAGGCGCCGGCTCAAGATGCGAGTTATTAATGATCAATCATGAGTTATTCAGTTATCAGTAGAGGGACTGGCCGAGTAGATGAGTCATCGCGACATTGCCTATTAGTCGATGCGACTTAGGGGGTAAACCCAGGCGCTACTCACCGGCAACCCGCGCCATTCTGCGTAACGGGGTCTTCTAACCGAGCGCAGAGCGAATGCATGTGCGTCCATGGTTGTATTGTTAGGTAAATGCAGTTAGGTAATAGTCTCAATTATCCCACTTGGTGCGCCAGATGAGGTGGGTCGTTTCGTAAAAGAACTAGATGTTGCCCCAACAAGAAGAGGAATTAAGGGATGCACAGCAATCACAACAGGACCCTCGTCAATCGTCTGGGATTTGCGCTACTTCCATTCGCTTTAGCGCTATCCACGAATACGCTGGCGGCCGATACCGCCACCAATGGCGAGGTCGAAGTGCTCAACTGGTGGACCTCGGGTAGCGAGGCCAAGGCGCTGGGCGCGCTCAAGGATGGGTTGTCGGATCAGGGCATCGGCTGGAAGAACATGCCGGTGGCGGGCGGCGCCGGCACCAACGCGATGGCCGTTCTCCGCTCTCGAATCACCTCGGGCAATCCGCCAACGGCAGCACAGGTGCTCGGCTACGATGCACAGGACTGGGCCGAACGCGATGGCTTGAGTTCGCTCGACGAGGTCGCCAAGGCGGGCAAATGGGATGAGGTCTTTCCTCAGCCGTTGCAGGAGTTCGCCAAGTACGAAGGTCACTGGATCGGGGCGCCTTTCGAGATTCATTCGACCAACTGGGTCTGGGCCAACAAACCATTGATGGATGAGTTGGGCATCGAACAACCCAAGACCTGGGACGATTTCATCGCATCATTGAAGAAAGCCAAGGATGCCGGTTATACCGGCTTGGCATACGGCGGTCAGCCATGGCAGGACACCACGGTGTTCGAGAACGTGGTACTGGCGACCGGTGGCGCCGATTTCTACCGTCAGGCATTGATCAATCTCGACCCCGAGGCGCTCGATTCCGCCACCATGACGCAGGCGTTCGATCATCTGCGCGAACTGCTGAAGTACAAGGACGACAACTCTCCCGGCCGCGACTGGAATCTGGCCACGGCGATGGTGATCAATGGCAAGGCGCTCTACCAGATCATGGGCGACTGGGCGAAGGGCGAGTTCCTCAACGCCAATCTCGAGCCGGGCAAGGACTTCATGTGCTTCCGCACCCCGGGCACGCAGGATGCCGTCACCTTCAACAGCGATCTGATGATCATGTTCGATACCGATGACGCCCAACAGCAGAAGATGCAGCAGACCATGGCCAAGATCATCGGCTCACCTGAGTTCCAGATCGCCTTCAGTCAGATCAAGGGCTCGGTGCCGGCGCGTATGGATCTCTCCGCCGACAAGCTCGATGCCTGTGCTCAGCGCGGTTACGAGCAGGTCAAGTCGGCTGCGAAGAACCACACGCTGATGGGTAGCCTGGCGCATGGTTACGCCGCGCCGGCGTCGGTCAAGAACGCCGTCTACGACATCATTTCCTCCTTCGTCAACAGTGACATGCCAAGCGATGTCGCCGCCGAGCAGCTAGCGATGGCGGTACAGAGCGCAACGTCCTGATGATCGGCCCCGCCCGTCGGCGGGGCTTCTCATTCACGAATCGAGAGTGATCCGATGTCCAATGCTTCCCCGGATCGGGACGGTGGAGCGCGGGAACGGCTTCAGCGCTGGCTGCCCAAGCTGGTGCTGTCGCCTTCCTGCGTCCTGCTCCTGTTCTTCGTCTACGGCTTCATCGCCTGGACCAGCTACATCTCGTTCAGCGATTCCGGCATGATGCCGGATTACACCTGGGTCGGACTCCATCAGTGGTCGCGGTTATGGACCTCCTGGACCTGGGGTATCGCGCTGCACAACATCTGGGTCTTCGGACTTCTCTACATCGTCAGCTGTATCGTGCTGGGCCTGGTGCTGGCGATTCTGCTCGATCAGCGCATCCGGGCCGAGGGCGTGCTGCGCACCATCTATCTTTACCCGATGGCGCTCTCCTTCATCGTCACCGGAACCGCCTGGCAGTGGTTTCTCAATCCCGGACTGGGGTTGGAAAAGACCATGCATGACCTGGGCTGGCAGAGTTTCAGCTTCAACTGGCTGATCGATTCCAACATGGCAATCTATACGGTGGTGATCGCTGCGGTATGGCAGGCGACGGGTTTTGTCATGGCGATGTTTCTGGCGGGCCTGCGCGGTATCGACGGCGAGATGATCAAGGCCGCCCAGATCGACGGCGCGCCGGCCTGGAAGATCTATGCGCGCATCATCATTCCCCAACTGCGACCGGTCTTCATGAGTGCGGTCGTGGTACTGGCGCATCTGGCGATCAAGAGCTTCGACCTGATCGTGGCGATGACCGGCGGCGGGCCGGGCAATGCCACGGCGGTACCGGCGACCTTCATGTACTCCTACGCCTTTTCGCGCAACGAGATGGGCATCGCCGCGGCCAGCGCGGTATTCATGCTGGCGGTGATCGCGGCGCTGATCATCCCCTATCTCTACTCCGAGCTTCGGGAGCCCCGATCATGAGTGCCGCACTTCCCACCGTACGCCAGGGCGCTGCCACGCGTGCCATCCTCTACGCTATTCTGCTGGTGTTTGCGGTCATCTATCTGCTGCCGCTCTACGTGATGCTGACCACTTCGTTCAAGACGCTGGACGAGATCCATCAGGGCAACATGCTGGCGCTGCCCAGCGAATGGACATTCGCTCCTTGGCGGGAAGCGTGGGGAAGCGCCTGTATCGGTCTCGAATGCGAAGGGGTGCACGGCTACTTCTTCAACAGCATCAAGATCGTGATACCGGCGGTATTGATCTCCGGCCTGCTGGGCGCTTTCAACGGCTATGTGCTGACCAAATGGAAGTTTCGCGGCCACAAGATCGTGTTCGGACTGATACTGTTCAGCTGCTTCATTCCGTTCCAGATCATCCTGCTGCCAATGGCCCGTGTTTTGGGGATTCTGCATCTGGCCAACAGTACATGGGGCCTGGTGCTGGTCCACATCGTCTACGGTATCGGATTTACCACGCTGTTCTTTCGCAACTTCTACGCAAGCTTTCCGGATGAACTGGTGCGGGCGGCGCAGCTCGATGGCGCCGGCTTCTTCACCATTTTCTTCCGGATTCTGCTGCCGGCGTCGGTGCCGATCATCGTGGTCACGATCATCTGGCAGTTCACCAACGTCTGGAACGACTTCCTGTTCGGCGTCTCGTTCGCTTCCGGCGACAGCGCGCCGATTACGGTAGCACTCAATAATCTGGTCAATAGCTCCACCGGGGTGAAGGCCTATAACGTCAACATGGCGGCGGCGATGGTGGCGGCCGTGCCGACGCTCATCGTCTATATCCTCGCGGGCAAGTATTTCCTGCGCGGGTTGATGTCGGGATCGGTCAAGGGCTGAGGATCACATGAGCTTTCTGCATATCAATAACGTTCACAAGCGCTTCGGCGAGACCCATGTCCTGAAGGGCATCGACATCGCGATCGAGCAGGGCGATTTTCTGGTACTGGTGGGGCCGTCGGGCTGTGGCAAATCGACGCTGCTGAACATGATCGCCGGACTCGATTCGATCAGTGAGGGCGAGCTGTTGCTCGACGGGCGGTGTATCAATGACGTGCACCCCTCCCAGCGCGACATTGCCATGGTGTTCCAGTCCTACGCGCTGTACCCGAGCATGACGGTGGCGGGCAACATCGGGTTCGGGCTGGAGATGCGCAAGGTCCCGCGCAAGGAGCGCCGTGAAGCGGTCGACCGTGTCGCCAAGCTATTGCAGATCGAGAACCTGCTCGATCGCAAGCCGGGACAGCTCTCCGGCGGACAGCGCCAGCGCGTGGCGATGGGACGAGCGTTGGTGCGCGATCCGCAACTCTTTCTGTTCGACGAGCCGCTATCGAACCTGGATGCCAAGCTCCGTGTCGACATGCGCACCGAGATCAAGCAGCTTCATCAGCGCCTGGGGACCACGATCGTCTATGTCACCCATGACCAGATCGAGGCGATGACCCTGGCGTCGAGGATCGCCGTGATGCGAGGTGGCGAGTTGCAGCAGCTGGGAACGCCGCAAGCGGTCTACGACGATCCCAACAATCTGTTCGTCGCCGGCTTCATGGGATCGCCGTCGATGAATCTGGTCGAAGCGCGCATCGTCGAGCAGGATGGCGTGCCGGTCGCGCGTGTCGTAGCGGGCGACACCACCCTGGCGCTACCCATCGTACGCGACCGTGAGGCGCTGCGTGGCTGGTATGAGCGCGATGTCATCCTCGGGTTGCGGCCCGAGGCGATCACCGACCCAGCCAGCGCCAATCATCGTGAGGGCAACATCCACGAAGCCGAGCTGCCGGTCGAGCTGGTCGAGCCGACCGGCGCGGATCTCTACGTGGTCACCACGCTCGGCGGCACCAATGTCAACGCCCGCATGCGTCCCGGCACGCCGCTACGCTCGGGTGAGCGGACCCGGTTCGCTTTCGACATCTCGCGCATGGTGGTGTTCGATCCCGAATCGGAGCAGCGTATCCGCGATGAACGCACAGCCGATGTCGCTGAACTCGAGGAGACGGCCTGAGACGAACGAGAGGGGCCGTGTCGGTGCTGGGTTAGCGGTACTGATCGACGAACTCGCGAATGCCTGCGGAGAGGCGACGGCCCTGACGTTCAAGCGTTTCGCCCTCGACCATGCCGACGCCGAGGATCAGCCCGCGCCTGTGATCGCCCGCGCCGCAAACCCGGCTCAATGGCCGGGCGACCAACTGATACCGGTTCAGAAGATGTTGTGACAATCGCTCGTCGTCCAGAGTCGGTGAGAGCGCCAGGCTCAAACTGATATTGCCGGCCGGAGGAGAAGTGTCGATGACGCCGGGAGTGCCGACGAGCAGATCGTAAAGCCGCTGTTGACGCTGAAAGTACTCCGTCGCCATGCGACGGCACCAGCTATCCAGATCGCCATCGTCGATGAACGTGGCGAGTACCGCCTGGTCGAGCAGTCGGCCTTCACGAAACACGCCGGTGCGTACGCGGTTGATTGCCGCGCTCAGGCCGCTAGGGACCACCAGGTAACCCAGGCGTAGGCCCGGGAACATCAGCTTGGAGAACGATCCAATTAGGACCTGGTTGCCGGCGTCGGGATCGAACGCCAGCTCCCGATGGCACCCATCGCCGAATTCGTAATCATCTTCCAGTACCCAATCTGGTTCGAGATGTCGAACGAGCGTCTGTTTGTGAGCGCTGACTGACTTCACGCCCAACGGATAATGGTGGGCGCCGGTGAAATAGATCAATCTGGGGTGAGTTAGTGGCAAGGCCCCCAGATAGCCTTCCCGCGGTTCCCAGATGGCGTGCTCGATGGCGAGACCGCTGGCCTGGAAGACATTTCGAGCGCCCCAGTAGAACGGCGAATCCATGACCACGCGATCACCGCTATCGGCCAGCGTCAATGCGCACAGCTGTAGGCCATGATGGGCACCTTCGGTAATCACGATCTGATCCAGTCCGCAATCGATACCCCGCCAACGTGTCAGATAGCCGGCAATGGCGCGTTTCAAGGGGCCGTAGCCCCCTGACGCGTAGGAGAGCAGTAGTGCATTGTGGGGGACGGTGATGCGCGAGTAGAGCTGACGCCAGCGCGCGATCGGGAAGTGAACGATATCGGGTACACCCGGCACGAAGGCGCCGCTTTGCAGCGGGCTGGCGCCGACGTCACCAAGGAGGTCACGAGCGCGACGGGAGATCGGGCCGATATCGGCGACTTTGCGCTCCCGCGAGGGTAAGCGCTTGCACACCCAGGTACCGCGACCGTGATCGGTGACCAGATGTCCTTGGCGAATCAGACTCTCGATGGCGCCGGCGAGCGTGTTGCGGGCAACGCCAAGCGTTGCACACAGCGCTCGATGATCGGGTAGCCGCTGGCCGTCCTGCCACTGCTGCGCAATCAATGTCAGCAGGGTCTGCTCCAGGCGGTAGTGCTTGGTCAAATAATCGGGCTGGGCCCGGTAACCCTGTTCGATGCTATCTAGCGCTTGGCGGCGGTCGTCCATGCGTACTCTTCTTCCAAAGAACATGAGCCTGAAGAAAGTAAGTCTGAAGAACGTAGACACGACGAGGTGAAGAGACACACCGAAGTATGCGCCCGGATCGTCGAGTGGTCTATCGTTGACAAAAAGTGGTCTAGTCTCGACCGCGCGTTGGGGTGATAGCGTGGTGCCAGGGCCGAGGTCCTTGGTTGAGCAACAACGGTCTCGGCTTATCAACAACAACCTAATGAGAAACCCTTATGTCGAACACATCTCACCCCCAAGAATTCGCACGGGTTCTCGCTCGTGCCGATGTCCTCGCTTTGGCCTTCGGCGCCATGATCGGCTGGGGTTGGATCGTCCTTACCGGCGGCGCCATTCTCGATGGCGGCAGTCTGGGCGCCATGCTCGCCTTCGTCGTGGGGGGGATTGCCGTGCTTCTGGTAGGGCTGACCTACGCCGAATTGGCGTCGGCAATGCCGCTGGTCGGTGGCGAACATGTCTACAGCTATCGTGCGCTCGGCCACTTTGCCTCTTTCGTCTGCACCTGGAGCATCGTGCTGGGTTACGTCAGTGTCGCCTCGTTCGAGGCCGTGGCGCTGCCGACCGTGTTCGAGCAACTGTTTCCCGGCTATGCCGTCGGCCATCTGTGGACCGTCGCCGGTTGGGACGTCAAGGCGACCTGGGTCGCGGTCGGCGTAATCGGCTCGATCGTGATGATGGCGGTCAACTACCTGGGTATCTCCACCGCCGCGTTGCTGCAGAAAGTCGTCACCGGATTGATTCTGGTGGCGGGGGTGATGTTCGTGACCGGTTCGCTGTTTACCGGGGACAGCGGCAACATGCAGCCGCTGTTCGCCAGCGGTGAGCACGGCGCTCTCGGCGGCATCGTGGCGGTACTGGTGCTGGTGCCGTTTCTGTTCGTCGGCTTCGACGTCATCCCTCAGGCGGCAGAAGAGATCAATCTGCCGTTTCGGGATATCGGCAAGGTGTTGGTGCTCTCGGTCATCATGGCAGTGTGCTGGTATACCCTGATCATTCTCGGCACCAGCCTGATGCTCGACAATCAGGCGTTACAGAACAGCTCGCTCAGCGTGCCGGATGCGATGACGGCGGTATTCGACGCGTCCTGGGCCGGTAATTTGATGGTATTGGCAGGCATCGCCGGAATCATCACCAGCTGGAATGCGTTCTATATCGGTGGTTCGCGGGCAATCTATGCGCTGGCCCATTCCGGCATGCTGCCGGCCTTTCTCGGCACGCTGCATCCGCGCTACAAGACACCGACCAACGCGATCATCCTGATTGGCGTGCTTTCCACCGCGGCGCCATTCTTCGGTCGCCCTGCGTTGGTGTGGCTGGTCGACGCCGGCGGCCTGGGCATCGTCCTCGCGTACCTGTTCGTGGCGCTCTCTTTTGTGATCCTGCGCTATCGTGAACCCGACATGCCGCGTCCTTATCATGTCGGTGCCGGTAAACTGGTCGGTGTGCTGGCGGTGCTGCTGTCGTTGGGCATGACCTGTCTTTACCTGCCCGGTAGCCCGTCGGCACTGACGACCACAGAGTGGTCCATCTTCGGCGGCTGGATGATTGCCGGATTGGTACTGTACGGATGGGCTCGTCAGCACTACGGTCGAGAGATGGGCGATCGCCTGATTCGGGCCACCTACGACAAGCCTTGATCTTGATTTCATGGCGCGCCGCCTGCCGAAGCCGACGACGCGCAATACGCGTTAGCGGCACACCATGCCGCGTCAGGAGGAGTGTTCCATGACTAATGCATCCATGACCAACGCAGAACTCAACGAACTCAAGCAGCGCTATGTCGCCAACGGCGCGGCCAGTCCGGCGGGCCAGTTCGCCGCTCGTGCGGAAAACGCCGAGTTGTGGGACGAGGACGGCAAGCGATACATCGATTTCGCCGGCGGTATCGGTGTGCTCAACATCGGTCATCGCCATCCCAAGGTGGTCGAAGCGGTCAAGGCCCAGCTCGACAAGGTCATGCATACCTGCCAGACGGTGATGCCGTACGAAGGTTATGTGCGAGTGGCGCAGAAGCTCAGTGAGGTGACGCCGGTACGCGGCCACGCCAAGGTGATGCTGGCCAACTCCGGTGCTGAAGCGCTGGAAAACGCGGTCAAGGTGGCGCGCGCCGCCACCGGACGCTCCAGCGTGATCTGCTTTACCGGCGGATACCATGGCCGGACGTTCATGACCATGGCGATGAACGGCAAGGTGGCGCCGTATCGTAACGACTTCGGCCCGATGCCTGGCCAGGTTTATCGTGCGCCCTATCCGATACCGTCCATCGGTGTCAGCGAGGAAGAGGCGCTACGTCACTTGAAGATGACGCTGAAGACCGATGCCAACGTCAATGACACTGCCGCGATCGTGATCGAGCCGGTACTGGGCGAGGGCGGCTTCCATGCCGCACCGGCTAGCTTCCTCAAGGCGATTCGCGAGATCTGCGATGAGCACGGCATGCTGATGATCGTCGACGAGGTGCAGTCCGGCTTCGGGCGGACCGGCAAACTGTTCGCCATCGAGCACAGCGGCGTCGAGCCGGACGTCATCACCATGGCCAAGAGCATGGCCGACGGCATGCCGATCTCTGCTATCGTCGGCACGGACACCGTGATGGACGCCTCCGGCGACAACTCGCTGGGTGGCACCTACACCGGTAGCCCGGTCTCCTGTGCCGCGGTACTCGCCGTGCTGGAGGTCTTCGAGGAAGAGCGCATTCTGGAGAAGAGCCAGGCACTCGGCGAAAAGCTCAGGGCACGTTTCGATAAATGGCAGCAGGATTACGCTGGCGTCGCCAACGCGCGCAACTTGGGCGCCATGGCGGCATTCGATCTGATCGGTGAGAGCGGTACGCCTAACGCCGAGCTGGCGGGCAAGCTTTGCCGCGAGGCGCGTGAGCGAGGTCTGATCCTGCTCTCCTGCGGTCTGTATGCCAACACGATCCGTTTCCTGATGCCGGTTACCATCAGTGATGAAGTGCTCGAAGAAGGGCTCGACCTGATCGAGACGATGTTGAGCGAGTTCGGCGCCTGATCGCCTAGGTATCTGCCCCGTCCGGGGGGAGGTATCGCGACCGAAAAGCCGACGCTGTTCCGCAGCGTCGGCTTTTTTGTGCCGAGTGTTGTGAGTACTTACTACTTTTTTAGGCTGCATTCCCGCTGCATATCGATATGCGGGATGCCGTCCTCTACATAGATCTCGGAGACCGCTTCGAAACTGTGGCGGCCATAATAGCCCTGCAGATGGGCCTGGGCGGACAGAGCGGCATTGCGACCGGGCCATCGCGATTCGATTCGTGCCAGCGCGGCTCGGAGCAGGTCGTGACCGAGACCGCTGCCACGATGATCGGGGTGGATGACCACGCGGCCGATGGAGACGGGCTGGTCGATCTCTTCCGGTACCTTGAGACGCAGGGTCGCCGCGAGACGATCTGCTGCCAGCACGCTCAGATGATGTGTCGAGCCGTGCAGGTCGTGGCCGTCCAGCTCCTGATAGGCGCACTGCTGTTCTACCACGAACACGGCTTCCCGCAGCGAGAGCAGCGCGTAAAGCCCGGCAGGATCGAGCTCGGGGCCCGTCTGCCATGTCCAGTCGTATGATGCCATCTGTCTCTTTCCTCGCGGCCGTTCAGCCATCATGATCGAAGACCTTACCCAAGCGCTTCATTTAAGCATTTTGAACGACCTCTTACGTAGCGCTTGAGGAGATAACGGCGACACCGACGCGACGACGATGGGAGAGTGATGACGGCATGAGCACCTTGGCAATCGATTATGACGACGTGGTGGCAGCACACCGCCGGCTCGAAGGGATCGCGCATCGGACGCCGGTGCTGCGCTCGGCAACGGCGGATGAGCGTATCGGCGCGAGGCTCCACTTCAAGGCGGAGCACCTACAGCGCATCGGGGCCTTCAAGTTCCGGGGTGGCTACAACGCCATCAATCAGTTCGACGCCGAACAGAAGGCGGCTGGGGTCATCGCGTTCTCTTCAGGCAATCATGCCCAGGCGATCGCCCTCTCGGCCAAGCTGCACGGTATCCGAGCCGTTATCGTCATGCCGGAGGATGCCCCGACGATCAAGATCGCCGCGACTCGTGGTTATGGCGCCGAGGTCGTGCTCTACGACCGCTATACCCAAGATCGCGAGGCGTTGGGCCGAGAACTGGCCGAGGCCCAAGGACTGACGCTGATCCCACCCTACAACCATCCGCATGTGATGGCGGGACAGGGAACGGCGGCCAAAGAGCTTTTCGATGAGGTTGGCGAGCTCGATATCCTGCTCGTGCCGCTGGGCGGCGGAGGCTTGCTCTCCGGCTGTGCCACGGTCGCCAAGGCGCGTTACCCGAATTGTCGTGTGATCGGGGTGGAGCCGGAAGCCGGGAACGATGCACAGAGAAGCTTGGCCAGCGGCGAAATCGTCTCCATCGCCACGCCGCGTACCATCGCCGACGGCGCCCAGACTCAGGCTTTGGGGAGTCTGACATTCGCGGTAATTCGAGAAACTGTCGACGAGATCGTTACGGTGAGTGACGCCGAACTCGTTCACACCATGCGCTTCATGGCCGGGCGGATGAAGCAGTTCCTCGAGCCTACTGGCTGCCTGGCAGCTGCAGCGGCTTTGAGTAACCGGGTGGCTATCGAGGGGCAGCGAGTGGGGGTTATCCTCTCCGGCGGTAACATCGATCTGAATCGATTCGCCGAGCTGATCCAACATTCACACGCCTGATCAGGGCTCTCACGCCTGATCTCTTGCTCGGTTGAAACGCGGCGAGAATGCTCCGTTGTCGGTAACGTCAGGGCACGCTTGCCGCGTTTAGTCGATGTCGCAATCGATGCCAGGCTCTCTGGCGCGATTGAATAGAGCCTGGCTGGGTGATTAGAAGAAGCCCATCGGATTGATGTCGTAGCTGATCAGCAGGTTCTTGGTCTGCTGGTAGTGTTCCAGTGCCATCTTGTGAGTCTCTCGACCGACACCAGACTTCTTGTAGCCACCGAAGGCGGCATGAGCCGGATACTGATGGTAGCAGTTGGTCCATACGCGGCCGGCTTGGATGCCACGACCCATGCGGTAGGCGCGGTTGATATCGCGAGTCCAGACACCGGCACCAAGACCAAATTCCGTGTCATTGGCAATCGCCAGCGCTTCCGCCTCGTCCTTGAACGTCGTGACCGAGACGACCGGTCCGAAGATCTCCTCCTGGAACACCCGCATCTTGTTGTTGCCCTTCAGCAGGGTCGGCTGAATATAGTAGCCTCGAGAAAGATCGTCGCCCAAGGTTTCCCGTTCGCCGCCGGACAGGAACTCGGCGCCTTCGTCCCTCGCCACGTCCATGTAGGACATGATCTTGTCGAACTGCTCCTGCGATGCCTGAGCACCGACCTGGGTCTCGGTATCCAGTGGATGGCCGCGCTTGATCTTTTTGACCCGCTCGATGACCTTGGCCATGAAGGCGTCGTAGATGCTCTCCTGAACCAATGCGCGAGACGGACAGGTGCAGACTTCGCCCTGGTTGAGAAAGCCCAGCACCAACCCTTCGGCGCACTTGTCGATGAATGCCGGCTCTGCGGACATGACATCCTCGAAATAGATGTTGGGCGATTTCCCGCCCAACTCCACCGTGGAAGGGATGATGTTCTCGGCAGCACATTTCATGATATGCGAGCCGATGGGCGTCGAGCCGGTAAAGGCGATCTTGGCGATGCGTTTACTGGAGGCCAGCGCCTGGCCAGCCTCTTCGCCGTACCCATTGACGATATTGATGACGCCTTTGGGTAACAGGTCGTGAATAATCTCGATGACCTTGAGAATCGAGACCGGTGTCTGCTCGGCGGGCTTGAGCACGACGCAGTTGCCGGCGGCCAGCGCCGGTGCCAGCTTCCAGGTTGCCATCAGGATCGGGAAGTTCCAGGGGATGATCTGGCCGACTACTCCCAATGGCTCGTGAAAATGGTAAGCCACGGTATTCTCGTCGATTTCCGCCGCCGAGCCTTCCTGGGCGCGAATGCAGCCCGCGAAATATCGAAAGTGGTCGATGGCCAGCGGAATATCAGCGGCCAGTGTTTCGCGTACGGCCTTGCCGTTGTCCCAAGTCTCTGCGACGGCCAGCATTTCCAGATTCTGCTCCAGACGATCGGCTATTTTCAGGAGCAGGGTCGAGCGTTCCTGGACGGATGTCTTGCCCCAGCTGGGCGCGGCCTTGTGAGCGGCGTCCAGCGCCACATCGATATCTTTCTGGCTGGATCGGGCGACTTCGCAAAACACTTCGCCGGTAACTGGGGTGATGTTGTCGAAATATCGCCCCTCGGCTGGCGGTATCCACTCTCCGCCGATGTAGTTGTCGTAACGCTTCTCGAACTGGGTGATAGCGTCTGAGGTATTGGGATTGGCGTAACGCATGGTGAGGTCCTCCTGAGGGATCGGTGACCGACCGCTGAATTCCCTACCAATCTGCGCTCTCCGATACGCTCCTGCCATTACGCTTTAGGCGACCCCGCTCTGCCGACTTCGACCAATGGCGAACAGTCAGGAAAAGCCGCAATGTTAGTATGGACTGTAGGGTTCAGCGACCTAAAGGAGGGTCTGACCATGTTACAGACTCAAGAGAAAGCAGTTCAGGATCGCCCGCTGACCGACGATACCGGCTGCTGCCAGATGAGCTCGATCAATCTGCTGGACGACAGCGTTTCCACGCAGAAAGAAGTTCAGGAACGTAACGTCCTGCAGCTTTACTTGTTGACGGTTCAGGTGAGAGCGCTGATGGATGTCGCCTGCCATCAGGGCCATGCAGCGTTCCTTACCGAACGTTTGCGTTATCATACCGATCAGTTGGAATCGCAATTTTCCCATCTGGTGGATAAGCACAAGGGCGCATCGTATACGCGCCATTTTTACGCTCAGCAACAGCACCGTTTCGACGCCGAGATTGAGAAGATCATTGGTGCTCTGGAATCGCTAGGCAAGCAGTACGAGCAAAACGCCCAATAACCCCAATAACCCTTTCCTTCTTGAAACCCGCTGCTGGTTAGTTTCCTTTACAGCGGGTTTCGCATTTCATTGGCCGCTTCCTGACCATTTCTAATGGCATCGCATCGTGATGGGCATCCTGTAGATCCTGCAGACAAAACCCAGCCATTCTCTTCGGAATCAACCGAGTCGCCAGCCAATACCCTCAAGAGACCTTTTTGCTGATCGAAGTCGAGCTATAACTTGGATTGCGCAGAGGTATCGCTGTTTCTCTCTAAGCACGTCGTCTTCTATTTGAGCTTCATTGTGATGTTTCACGTGGAACGTGATCGCAGAAGCGTTGTTCCACGTGAAACAATTTGTCTTCCCAAGTTTAGTCAGTCTTGATCTGGCTCAGGAAATTGTTACAAGGCGTCGTATCGTCGGCACTGGGTGAGACCAGTGCCAGTAGCGCAGCGGCTGGCGTCGCCACCGTACCGAGGAAAGCCCCTATGGCGCCGCGAGCGAGCAACGAGCCCGTGTCGACTCCGGGGGCGGGGTTCTTGAACGTTCCTTTGACATAGAGCGGAGAACGAAGGGTGAATACCCGGGCGCCTTTGCTTTCCGGTTCGATAGTGAGATCCAATGCCTCATTGGCGAAGTTGACGGTGCCGTCGATTTTGACCAAGGCGTTTTCCGTGTCGATCAAAAAGAAACGGGTCTTGGCCAACCCATCAGTCACATTGAGGTTGGCTGCCACGCAATTGATCTCCACCTGCTCGTCTCCGAACAACTTGCCGACCAGATAGTTACCCACATTGAGGCCCGCCAGCTCCATCAGGTTTTGGCTGATGAGACCATCATTGACCAGCATCTGTAGATCACCATTGCTAGTACCTAGGATGCTGGCAACCGAGTTGCCGGTACCGCTCAGTGTGGCGTCTCCATTGAGCTCGCCGCGGCTATTTTGCATCAGTTCCACATCTGGGAAGAGACGACTCAATCGAATATGCCGGATATGCATGTCCACGCGACTCTGCATCGGGTTCTGGCTGCCATCGAGACGCAAGGTAGTATTGAGGTTGCCCCCCGCCACGCCGAATCGCAATGGATCCAGGAGGATCTCCCCGTCATCCAACGTGACATGGGTATAGATGTCATCAAGCGGAAGAGAATTGCCACGCTCGATGCGTTTTGCGGTGAATTTGACGTCGGCATCCATTGTTTTCCACTGGGCGGTATCGAACTCTTCGACCGGCAGCAACTTGTCTTCTGGCTGCCGGCTGGTTTCTCCCCGGTCGGTCTTTTCTGTATTCGAATCCGCTCCGATCAACGGAGCGAGATCGGCAAAGCGCAATTGTTGCGAGACGACTTCGCCCTTTAGCACAGGACGCGGTTCGCCCATTTGATAGGTGAGATCGCCGTGAATGTCGCTGTCGCCAATTTGACCATCGAAATTACGGTAACGGAAAGAGAGGGCTTTCTGGGTATCCAAATTGGCGGTGAGATGACCTTGGGTGGAATAGGGCGGTGTGTCGGGCAAGGTAACACCAATGATATTGTAGAGATCGCCCAGGTTCTGGCCGGCGAATCGCAGATCCATATCGATTTTCTTGGGTGCCAGCGGATCGACCAATGTGCCATTGACGGACACCTGGGTGGCGCCCGCTTCTACCGTTGCCTGGATTGGATAGGGCGCATCGCGACGTCGTAAAGCCTCTAATCCGCCAAGCAGGCCTTCTCCATCGAAGGCTTGGCCTTGATATTTGCCTTCAGCCTGCCAGCCGAACACATAGTTGGCCACTTTCTTATTGCCCACGGCCTGCTGCGCGGGACTATCCTTCTCGGTGAGATCGCTGAACGCAATTGGTTCTCCCAGCAGCCTGACCGTGGCATCGACGGTTGCCGTTTGCACCGCATCTGCATAATGGATATCGACGGGATCGAAGGCGATATCGCCGACATCGACAGTCCAGCCGCTATTATCGTTCGGTGACTGGGCCGTCGTATCCTGGCCGTTTCCAAAATCGAACGTCCAGTTGTTTTCACCATTTTCGAGGCGTACTAGAGAGGCTTTGCCACCCGAGAATTCGATGTGAGGGATGGAAACCGTTTTATCGAGAAGCGGTAGCAGAGAAAGTTGGATGTCCAATGAGGCGAGATTGAGTAAATTTTCGTCAGTAACGGCTTCCGGGCTACCAACGTGAATGTTCTCGGCATGGATGTGCGGCCATGGAACCCAGCTGTGCCAACCGGATTCCCCGTCCGGTGATTCCCAGGAAAGCTGGAGATCGCCCTCGATGGCAAAGGGTCTATGGATGGCTGCCGACACCCGCTCGTTGATCGTGGGCTTCAGTCGATTCCAATCAAAGGTAGCAATGATGATGACTAGCGCAACCAGTGATAACAAGACGAGCGCTACTGCCCATAGCGCAATCTTCTTTCCCAGTGTCATGGCCTTATTTCCATCCTTTGGGTTTACTCTTCAAGGATAGTCGAGGCTGAGCGAGACGTTGGCGATCAATCGGAGGGATTGGGGGTTGTCATGTTTCACGTGAAACACCGGCCAAATTGTCGTATCACGCTGGCCGAGTTTTATGATTCAGATGCAGCAAACGACTGGCGAAATGCTCAAGGTCATTACAAATCCAAGTATCAGAAAGCGTCTCGTCCAGCTCACGCCAAGTGCGCTGTCCCTTTCCGGTGAGCACCAGCGCCGTATGACAACCACACGCGATGCCGGCCTGAATGTCGCGCAAGCTATCTCCGACCATCCAGCATTCGTCGGATGCCTTCACACCCAAGCGCTGCTTCACGTCCAGCAGCATGCCCGGCTTTGGTTTGCGGCATTCACAGGCTTCATCCGGTCGGTGGGGACAGTATGCGATAGTCGCGATTTCCCCTCCGGCCTGTTCGACCAGATCGTTTAGACGTGCATGTATTGATCTGAGCGTATCGAGAGTGTAATAGCCCCGGCCGATACCGGATTGGTTGGTGGCGATGGCTATTGTCCAGCCGCCCCGGTGAAGACGCGCTATGGCCTGGATGGCGCTTGCACAAGGATGCCACTCTTCCAGGGACTTGATATAGGCATCGGAGTCCTGGTTGATGACCCCATCACGATCGAGGATAACGAGTTTCATGAGCTGGCCTTGGATAAAGGCCCGATTATCTCCGGCAGGACCGAACAACGCAAAGTGGGTGTTTCACGTGGAACATTGCATCCCCGCAAGGAGGGGATAGAAGGGGCTCTTTCCAGAAGCATGGCCGCTTATCGCCAAAGCAGCCATAGCTCGCAAGCTCAGGGCGCGACGGGGAGTGCCCGCTTATGCGCGGTCCGATCGAAAGCGCGAATAATCAAATCTGCAGCGTCGCGATCGATCTCCTTGCCTTCGAGGAAGTCATCGATAGCGTCATAGCTCACACCCAAAGCCTCTTCATCGGTGCGCCCCGGCGAGAGAGATTCGAGATCGGCAGTGGGAACCTTGTTGACGAGAGCCTCGGGACCCTCGAGTTCGCTCAGGAGCGCCCTGACTCGGCGTTTATTGAGACCCGCCAATGGCGTAATGTCGCAGGCACCATCTCCATATTTGGTGAAAAAACCCATCACCGCTTCGGCGCCATGATCGGTGCCCACGACCAAGCCGCCATGTGTTCCGGCTATCGCATATTGTGCCATCATGCGAGCCCGCGCTTTGATATTGCCGTGTACGAAGTCACGTTGGGACGCGTCTTTGAAAGCCAGATCCCCCGCTTCCAGGCTAGCCAACAAGGTGTCGGCGCACGGCTTGATATTGACGTCGATCTGACGGTCGGCATGTATGTAATTGATTGCCGCTTGTGCATCGTCCTCGTCATGTTGTTCGCCGTAGGGTAGGCGCATGGCGTAGAAAGTCGCCTCGCCGCCGCGCTCGCGAATGCGCTCGGCAGCAAGCTGGCATAATCGGCCCGCAGTGGTCGAATCGACGCCACCGCTTATCCCCAGTACCAACGCGCGCGCTCCGGTCTTTTCTAAATAGTGAATCATGAAATCGATACGCCGCTCGACTTCATGACGAGCATCGAATGTTGGCTCGATGCCCAGAGATTCAATGATCTGCTGTTGGGTCGTTGCGGTCATTATCGGCTCCCGATGAGAGTGATGATTGATAAGGCTACGCAAAGCTTGGCAGGCATGGATCCATGCCGCCAGCCAACGTTACTGATCGCCACTGGTCGTCTCGGGGTCTCGGCTTTGAATATGATAGTGCTTCAGTCGCGTCAACGAATAGCGAGCGGCGGCCAGTCTTACATCGTTGCGCCCACCGTTGAAATGACGCGTCTCACAGTAGACGATGTCGCCATCACCGGTGCGGAAGGCCCAGGCAAAGCAAACCGTACCCACGGGTGTGCCATCATCTGCCGGGGTGGGGCCTGCGATGCCAGTATTGGCAAGAGCGACGTTTGCCTCGGTATTGTTCAGCGCTCCAATCGCCATTTCTCTGGATAGCGCCTCGCTGGTCAGTGAGTGCTGCTCGAATATTGCGTCGCCGATTTTGAGATAACGCTGTTTGGCTTGTGGTGAATAGACCGCCAGACCGCAGTCGACCAGGCTGCCGGATCCCGGGACACTGGCGAATTCCGACAGGATCAGCCCAGCAGTGCAAGATTCGGCAGTGGTCAGGACCAGTTCTTGTGCCTGCATATACTCGATCAACGAGCTGATCATGTCATCGTTCTGATCGGCCATTTCGTCGGTCTCCTCTCGAGCCAATGTTGTCTGATTTTGACGATACGCCAAAGACAAACTTATGTTGTTAACAAAAATCAGTGTCCCTCTGCCGTCTCGAGCAACTAACGCTGATGCGCCACTCATGGGGCAATGCCTAAGCGACGATGTTTCACGTGGAACATCGTGAGGAAGAGGGAAGAGGGAAGAGGGAAGAGGGAAGAGGGAAGAGGGAAGAGGGAAGAGGGAAGAAAAACGCCCGGCACTTGGCCGGGCGATGTTTCACGTGAAACGCATGGTTCCGATTATGACTGTAGCTCGGCGATATCCGCCACCTCGAGAAATAACGCCTGCAGGCTGGCCAATAGTGCCAGACGGTTGGCGCGGATAGCATCGCTCTCGACCGCTACCATGACTTCATCGAAGAAGCGGTCCACCGGCGCACGCAGCGTGGCGAGGATATCCAGAGCCTGCGCATATTCTGCTTCTCGGAACAGAGGCTCGACCTGGTTGCGGCAATCGCTGACGGCATTGGCCAATGCGATCTCCGCATCTTCATCGAGAAGTTCACTATTTACCGTGGTGCTACCGTTGTGCTGTTGCTTGGCGAGGATATTGGAGACACGCTTGTTGGCCGCAGCCAGCGCGGCGGCTTCCTCACGCTGACTGAAGTGGCGAACGGCGCGCAAGCGGCGTGCGAAATCCAGCGGCCGCGTTACCGGGCGAGCGCGTACGGCCAGATATACATCGACCGGCAGTCCTTCGTCCTGGGCCCAGGCGCGGAAACGATCGAGCATGTAAGTCATGACATCACCGACCAGACCTTCGGCCTTGGGCAGATCGCGATGCTGGGACGCCGCCAGCTCGAGCAACTCGCGCAGATCGAGATCCAGCTCGCCCTTGATCAGAATATTGAGCACGCCGATGGTGGCACGACGCAGAGCGAACGGATCCTTGGCCCCTGTCGGACGATGGCCGATCCCGAAGATGCCGGTCAGGGTATCCAGACGATCCGCTAGTGCGATCGCCAAACCTGTGGCGGTCCGGGGAATTTCGTCGCCGGCGAAGCGCGGCAGATACTGCTCGTGGATGGCTTCCGCCACGGCTTCCGGCTCTCCGTCGTGACGCGCATAGTAGGTCCCCATGATTCCCTGTAGTTCGGGGAACTCGAGCACCATCTCCGTGACCAGATCGCATTTCGCCAGTTGGGCCGCGCGCGCTGCTGCCTGAGAATCACCGTCAATCTTGCCGGCAATGAATCGGGCGACGACTTCGGTGCGCGCTGCCTTGTCGGCGAGCGAGCCGAGCTCGCGTTGGAAGACGACATTAGCCAGCGACTCGCGGCGGACTTCCAGCGTCTGCTTGCGATCGGTCTCGAAGAAGAACGCGGCGTCGGCCAGACGCGGACGAATGACCTTTTCGTTGCCGTAAATGACCTGTTGCGGATCTTCGCTATCGATGTTGGCCAGCGTGATGAACTGTGGCTTGAGCTTGCCGTCGGCATCGAGCAGATGAAAGTACTTCTGGTTGGCCTTCATCGAGGAGATCAGGCACTCGGCAGGTACCTCGAGGAAACGCTCGTCGAAACTGCCGGTCAACGCGACCGGCCACTCGACCAGGCCGTTGACCTCTTCCAGCAGGTCTTCGTCGATAACCGCCTGGGCGTCGTGCACTTCCGCTTCGGCCAGTACCTGCTCACGGATGCGCTCGCGGCGTCGTTCGAGGTCCACCAATACGTAGGCGTTTTCGAGCGCAGCTTCATAGTCGTCGGCGTGGGCGAGCTCGATCGGCGCCGGTGAATGGAAGCGGTGACCTAGTGTCGTGCGGCCGGATTCCAGACCCAGCACGTTGGCCGGCACGATCTGATCGCCATAAAGCAGCACCAGCCAATGGACCGGTCGTGAGAATTCGATGCGCGAAGCGCCCCAGCGCATGTTCTTGGGCACCGGCAGGGCATGGACGGCAGCATTGACGATCGACGGCAGCAGCGCCTCAACGGTGTCTCCCTGCTGCTGTTCACGATAGCCGAGCCAGGTGCCCTTATCGGTTTCCAGGTGAATCAGATCGTCCACCGTCACGCCGCAGGAGCGGGCGAAACCTTCGGCCGCCTTGGTGGGCTGGCCATCCTTGAAGGCCGCAGCCAGGGCCGGGCCGCGCTTCTCGACGTCGCGATCCGGCTGCTTGTCGACGAGTGACTCGATACTGACGGCGAGACGGCGTGGAGAGGCGAGCGCCCGGGCTTCGCCATGAGAGACGCCAGCGTCATCGAGTCCCTTGACGACACCGTCGCGCAGCGCAAAGGCGAGATTGGCGAGAGCGCTCGGCGGCAGCTCTTCGACGCCCAGTTCAATCAATAGGGTGTTGACTGCCATGCTCATGCGTCTCCCTGGGTGGTTTGTGACGTTTCTTGTAGTCGTTCACGACGCAGCGCTTCGGGTGCCAGCGGAAAGCCGGCGGCCTCGCGTGAAGCGTAATAGGCGTGGGCGACGTCACGAGCCAATGTGCGCACTCTCAAGATATAGCGCTGGCGCTCGGTGACCGAAATCGCATGGCGTGCATCGAGCAGGTTGAAGGTGTGCGAGGCCTTGAGCACTTGCTCGTAAGCGGGCAGCGGCAGATTGGCGGCGAGCAGTTTATTGCATTCGGCCTCGCAGTGATCGAAGGCTTCGAACAGATAGGGCACGTCGGCATGTTCGAAATTGTAGGTCGACTGCTCGCGCTCGTTCTGCAGATAGACATCGCCGTAAGTGATGCGGGTGCCGTCGGGCGCGACCGTCCACACCAGGTCGTAGACGCTGTCGACGTCCTGCAGATACATGGCGATGCGCTCGAGACCGTAGGTCAGCTCGCCGGTCACCGGGAAGCATTCGATCCCGCCTGCCTGCTGGAAATAGGTGAACTGAGTCACTTCCATACCGTTGAGCCAGACTTCCCAACCCAGTCCCCAGGCGCCGAGGGTCGGCGATTCCCAGTTGTCTTCGACGAAGCGGATATCGTGAACTCGCGGATTGATCCCCAGGCGCTCGAGCGAGCCGAGATAGAGATCCTGCAGATCCTTGGGCGAGGGTTTCATCACCACCTGGAACTGGTAGTAGTGCTGCAGGCGGTTGGGGTTCTCCCCGTAGCGGCCATCGGTGGGCCGGCGCGATGGCTGGACGTAGGCGGCGTTCCAGCTCTCCGGGCCGATCGAGCGCAGGAAGGTAGCCGGATGGAAGGTGCCGGCGCCTACTTCCATGTCGAGTGGCTGCAGTACGACACAGCCTTTTTCTGCCCAATATTGCTGAAGCGCGAGTATCAACCCCTGAAAGGTTTTCGCGTCTGCCGTCGAGTCTGTCATTGACTGCGCACCGTTGCCCATGAATTCGTGAGCCGCCAAGTATACAATTAGCGCTCAATCGGTTATAGGCACCGTCGACCATCGACCTGACTCTCAAGCGGGGCTTTCGACGCCAGGTCAGCGAAACGCCAGAAGATCCGTAGGGTTGGAGGCGGCATGAACGGTAATCGAGTCGATCAAACAGGAGTTACGACATGATCGTTGTCACTGGCGGGGCCGGTTTCATCGGGGCCAATCTGGTCAAGGCACTCAACGCACGCGGCCATCAGGACGTCATGGTGGTCGACGATCTCAGCGACGGCACCAAGTTCGTCAACCTGGCGGACTGCACGCTAGGCGATTATCTCGACAAGGATGATTTTCTCGCCCGAGTGAAGGCCGAACTAGGTGGTGAGATGCGCGGCGAGATCGGCGGACTGCCACCGATCGAGGCGATCTTCCATGAAGGCGCCTGCTCGGACACCACCGAGTGGGACGGGCGCTTCATGCTGGAAAACAACTTCGAGTACTCCAAGGTATTGCTCGAGTATTGCCAAGCCAAGCGCATCCCGTTTCTCTACGCCTCTTCCGCCGCCACCTACGGCGGAAGCGAAGTGTTCGTCGAGGATCCGGCCCACGAAAAGCCGCTCAACGTCTACGGCTACTCCAAGCTGCTGTTCGACCAGTACGTGCGCGCGCGCTGGGACGATTTCGAAAGCCAGGTCGTGGGCTTTCGTTACTTCAACGTCTACGGCCCGCGCGAGCAGCACAAGGGCAAGATGGCGAGCGTCGCCTATCACCACCACGCCCAGGTCCAGCGCGGCGAGAACCCTAAGCTGTTCGGTGCCTGGGATGGCTATGAAGCCGGCATGCAGAGCCGCGACTTCGTCTATGTCGGCGACGTGGTCGACGTCAATCTGTGGTTTCTGGACAACCCCGAGGTCTCCGGCATCTTCAACCTGGGTACCGGGCGCGCCGAGCCGTTCAAGGCGATCGCCGAGACCGCGATCAGCTTCTATTCACATAAGGACGGGGCAAAGGTCGAAATCGAGTACATCGACTTCCCGGAGGAGCTCAAGGGACGCTATCAGAGCTACACCCGCGCCGATATCGGCCGCCTGCGCGAAGCGGGCTATAGCGCCGAATTCAAGACCGTGCGCGAAGGTGTCTCCGCCTATCTGGAATGGCTGAATGGCTGACGCTACGGCTATTGATGCCACGGCCATCGATAACAGTGCCGCGCCGCGAATCCTCGTCGTCGGCCCCTCCTGGGTTGGCGACATGGTCATGGCGCAGAGTCTGTTCATCACGCTCAAGCGACGCCATCCAGGCGCGACGATCGGCGTGCTGGCGCCGGGCTGGTCGCTGCCGATTCTCGAGCGCATGCCGGAAGTCGACGAGGCCATCGCGCTGGATGTGAAACATGGTGAATTCGGTTGGAAGACCCGCCGCGACGTCGCACGTTCGCTGAAAGGGCGTTTCGATCGCGCCATCGTGCTGCCGCGTTCGCTGAAATCGGCGTTGGTACCGTTTCTGGCTGGTATCCCGCGTCGTACCGGCTTTACCGGCGAGCAGCGTGTCGTGCTGCTCAACGATCGGCGCAAACTCGACAAGAGCGTGTTGAACCAGACCGTCAAGCGTTTCGTCGCCCTTGGCCTCGATGCCGACGAAATCTCCAGTGGCAATTTCGCCATTCCCCACCCTCAGCTCAGTGTCGATGCAGAGCGCCAGCGTGAGCTGCGTGACACGCTTGGGCTTGGGGATCGTCCCGCAATCGGCATGATGCCTGGCGCGGAATACGGCCCGGCGAAGCAGTGGCCGTTGGAGTATTTCCATGGACTGGCCGAAACGCTGATCGCGCGCGGCTACGCCGTTTGGGTGCTGGGCGGGCCCAAGGATGCCGATGCTGGCGAGGTGATTTCCGAAGGGTTGGAAAACGCCCATAATCTGTGCGGCAAGACCCGGCTGGCGGATGCCGTCGACCTGCTCGCCGCCTGTGAGCAGGTGGTCACCAACGACTCCGGATTGATGCACGTGGCCGCAGCCGTTGGCACTCGTATTCAGGCGCTTTATGGTTCTTCGTCGCCGATCTACACACCGCCGTTGACCGCCAATGCAGATATTCACTACCTGGCGCTCTCCTGTTCGCCGTGCTTCGAACGTACCTGTCCGTTAGGGCATCACAACTGCCTCAAACAGATGTTGCCGGGCAGAATCGAGCAGGCGATTCAGGCTAGCGAGAAGATGTGTGTTCGGGTGGTCTGACAGACAGCCGTGTTATCTATCGAGAGCGACCATGCCTTTACTGACTGCCAAACGACAGCGCAAATTGCGATCGGCGCTTCGCTTTCTGCATTATCGAATGAAAAACCCATGGTCTTCTCGTCGCGTGCCTTCCAGCGGTGATCGTCTCATCATTTCATTGACCACTCATCCGCCACGTATCCATCAGGTCTTTGCCACGCTGGAATCTCTCTGCGAGCAGGATTTCGACGCTTTCGACATCCACCTCTATCTTTCCCGGCGCGACAAGGAAACCATCGGCAACCTGCCGAAGTCACTCAAGCGGCTGGTGCGGCGCGGTGTAAAAATCGTGGTGACCGAAGAGGACTACCGCTCCTACGACAAGTTACTGCATGCGCTCAAGCGGTATCCGGAAGCGACGATCATCACCGCCGACGACGACATGCTGTATCCATCGGATTGGGCGCGGCGTTTGGTGGACGGCGCGAATCGATTTCCTGACTGTATCGTCTGCCATCGGGGGCATATGCTCTGCGAAAGCGTGCCGGGCTCGGGTGAAATCTCCTATCAAGTAGTCAAGAGCCGCCAGGATCCCGGTGCGACTCAGCCCAACTTCGCGCTGATGCCGACCGGTAGCGGAGGCGTGCTGTATCCACCAGACGTGCTGGATCCCATGGCCTTCGACACCGAAGCCTTTCAGGCGCTGGCACCCAACGCAGACGATATCTGGTTCAAGATGGCCTCGCTCAAGGCCGGCACGCGCTGTGTCAGAATCAACCCGCGTAATGTCGATTTTCTCCCGACTCCGGCTGCAGGGGAATCGGCGCTGCATGAAGACAATATCAAGCGCGGTGGCAACGATGTGCAGTTCGCCAATTGTCTCGCCCGCTATCCTGAACTCAAACCGCTGATCTTCGGTTGACCTTCGGAGAGCGAGCGGGCGACATGACACGGATAATGACTTTATGACCCAGAGAGTATTGCTGGTCGTACGCAAACTGAGTATCGGCGGTATCGAGCGGGTAACCGTGAACCTGGCCAATGTGCTGGCGAGAGAGGGTCACGACGTGCACGTGCTGGTACTCAAGCATGGAAACGAGCTGGCGCCGAATCCCGGAGTAACGGTTCATCGAGTGGATTTCGACAAGGCTTTTCGCAAGACCGGGCTGGGGCTTGGGTACGATCTATTCACACGAGCGTTGCTGAAGCCGCTGATGCCGGGTTCCGGCTTCCTGTGGCGTGGCTGGTATGGCGGCCGCTATCTCAAGCGCTTCGTGGCCAAGCTGGAGCACGAACATGGCCCGATCGATCGCATCATCATGCGAGGGCAGGGTGCTTTCGAGACGGTCTGGTCCTGGCGTGATCCGCGCCTGTGGCAAGTGACGGTATCCTGGCCCGGGGAATACGGGAGGCGGCTGAAGGGGTTCTATCTGCGCAAGCTGTACGAGGGTAAGCAGGTCGTCTGCAATACACCCAACGTACGTGCTCAGTTGGAAAAGCAGCTCGCTCATCATGACATTCGGCCCAGTCGCTGGGCGACCATCATGAATCCGTGCGATATCGAGGCCATTCGCCGCCAGGCCGATGAGCCCGTCGAGCTGCCTTCCAGGCCCTTTATCGTCCACGTATCTCGGCTTTCCGATGTCAAACGTCAGGAGTGGCTGATTCGTGCCTATCTAGAGTCCGGCGTCGATGAGGATTTGATCATCGTCGGTGATGGTCCCAAGCGCGAGAGCCTCGAGCAGCTAGTCGATGAGCTTGGCGCGCGCGCGCGGATTCATTTCGTGGGTAGCCGGCCCAACCCCTACCCGTGGATGAAGCATGCCCGGCTTTTCGTGCTGAGCTCGCGCAGTGAAGCGTTCGGTATCGTGCTGGCGGAGAGCATGATCTGTGGTACGCCTTGTGCCGCGGTCGACTGCCCTGGTGGTGTGCGCAACGTGTTGATTCACGATCAGGCGCGGCTGATCGCCGAGAACTCCATATCCGGCCTGGCGCAAAAGATTCGTGAAGGGCTGACGAAGCCCCCGTCCCTGGACGCCGATCCAGAGCTGATCGAGCGCTTCCGGGACACGCGTATCATGCAGCAGTTTCTCGATTTGCCAACGAGCTAGGTGTTCGGGCCGCCGCGACGAGAGAAGTGGAGAATTGCCTGCCGGGAATTTCATAGCATGCTTATTAATGTGCTATGCTAAGCTGCTTTCGAACAGCGTTTGATAACCCCGCTTTCGGTTTTCGACTCATTGCACCCGAACGTGCAGGCTTCCCATGACGCGCGCTTCACAGCCCCGATCGTCTTCTTCTCCGCGCTTGCCGGCTGAAGATGCGGCATTTCGCGATCTGCTCGATCCCAGTATGAAATGGGGAATTCGGCGTGCGCGCTGGCAGGCCAGCCTGCGCGAGGGATTTCAGCGTGCTCTCGGCCGTCCGTTGGAAGAGTCTTTATTTCGGCGTTGGGCTGCGGGGAAAGCGGGCAGCCAGTGGGTAGAACGCCAAGGTTTACTCCGGCGTTCTATCGAGGCGCGGTTAGGGCGTGCGCTGGTCGTGCAGGTCGATCCACGTGCGCTAATCCGAGATATCAACCCTAGGGGCATCGGTGGTAAACGTCCACGCTCTTCGACCTTCATATGGGATGGCGATTGGGACCGGAGTCGCGGCGACCTTCGGCGTGGCTCGCGTTATCGTTTCATCAGCGATCTCGACGAACACAGAGACGATCTGACCCAGACCGAGCGTTTTCGCCAGTACCGATCACGGCTCGAGTCGGGGCATCCCTGGTCCTCATACCAGCAGGGTATCCTGCTCGATACGGAAGAAAAGATACTCGCCTACCTGCATACCTATCTCGGCTTTCTCGATAATATGGCGACCCAGGGATTCAATGCCGAATTGGGCAAAGATGGACTGGGTGTTGCCGTGACACGCGATGGCCGTCTGCTCAAGATCAATCGAGGTCTTCATCGATTGGCGATGGCGCAACGCCTGGGGCTGGCGACGATACCCGTCGTCGTCCGTGCCGTGCATCGGCAATGGTGGGATCGTGTGGTGGAGGACGCGCGGGGAGAAATCGCCTTGGCACGGGTGGCCGATGCATTGCCGCTCGCTGTTCCCGAAACCCTGCCGGGCGAGCTGGATCCGGGTGAGGATCTGGGGCCCATCGAGTGGCCGGCGCCGCGTTAGTCGCCACTGGCCACGTCTGGCGGTTCAGTTGACGCCGTTCCAGAGCCGCTCCTGGAGGATATTCTCGCTGCGCATACGCTGGTTCATCTCCTCTAGCGAGTAACGCTCGACTAGCGTCGGAGACGAAGAGAATAGCGATACGCCCAGCCCGGCCCGGTGGTCCGGAACGGTGTAGTTCATCGCTTCCAGCAACGTCGGCAGCACGTCCACCATGCTCGCAGGTCGCTCGATGACGCGTGGGCGCAGGCCGTTGCCCAGCATCATCAACGTGTTTTCGCGATCTTCGGCAATCAGAGACTCCCACGCCGAATTCTTCATCGAGAGGTGATCGCTGGCCACCACGACCAAGGTATTGTCCAGTAACCCCTCGGATCGGAGCCGTTCGACGAAGTTCTTCACCAGCCAGCCGGTACATTTGACCGAATAAAGAATGTTGGTGCCATCGAACGGGCCTTGATTGTCGATACACGACTGCGAGGGATTGCCGAAAGGCGGATGTGCCGCCAGAGTCAGTCCGAAGAAGGCGTAGGGCTTCTGGCTAGCATGCAGCTGCCGGATACGTTTCTCGGCCAGATCGAAAAGCGTATCGTCGTAAAGTCCCCAGTCGTTGAGATAACCGGCGGGAGCCTGGTCTTCCAGTTGATCGCGTCCCAGGACGGTATCGAAGCCGTGGCCGCGATAGAATTTTGCCTTGCCGGCAAACTTGTTGCTGGCGCCGCCCATGTAAGTGAGATCGTAGCCACGCGCCTGTAGCAGATCGCCGAGGCAGTTGACGCCGGGAAGTACGTCTGATAGCGGTTCGAACTGGTTGTCATGCATCAGTCCCGCCGGCATCAACGGTACCCCGCATTGGCTGGCGACCATGCCGGCCATCGTCCAGCCTGTGTTGTCGAGCTGTTCAATGCCGCGAAAGACCACGCCTTCCTCGCCTAGCCATGTCAGGTCTTCGTAGACGTCACCGAAACGCTGGGTATCGCTGTAGGTACGTTCGGTGCTCTCCATGTAAATGTAGATCAGATTGGGCGGTTGACGCGGTGCGGCAACGATCTCCGGTGACCGGTAGCGATCGTTGAGCCAGGCTTCGTCGTCGTCGATCACCGCGGCACCGCGCAGCGATAGCCCGAACAGCAACGGGTTGAAGGCGAGTAGAAACAGGCTCAGGACCCGTTCCCACAAGCGCCAGCGATGATCCGCCCGCACTAGCCAGGTCACTGCTACCAGCATCGCGATGGCGGCCAAGGTATAGATTACGCCGGCAATCTGACGATCGGTGCTGCCGTTTTCTTCGATACCCGCTTGCAGGTGAAAGATCACCGCTCCCAGGTCGAGTTTGCCGAAGCTATCGTCCAGATAGATATAGACCCACCACAGCACCAATGGCACTAGCGACCAGGGCCATGCCTTGCGCTGCGTAGCGCGCTGCGATGTATCTCCCCAACGGAAGTGATAGCCGACGGTCAGCCAGGCGAGAGTGGTCACGACGGGTATCCACCACGGCAGTACCCAGACCACCATGATGGCGTAACCGATACAGAGGCCGATGTAGGTGAGTGCACACCAACGTCGAATATTGCGAGAGATGGTCATGACGCGCTTCGATCCGTGAACGTCGTGTTCTACCGATGCCGATTCCAGGCACCGCATGAGGAGTCGTTATGACTCTACCATGACGAATCCAAGACAATCAGGTTACCGACGAGTTCCCAAAAGCCTAGCGTGAATTCCGCAGTGTCAGCTCTTCCGTATGTCGTGCCATGGCGAGTTCGATCAAGCGTGTCACCAGCGCTGGATAGCTCAGGCCGCTGGCTTGCCACAGTTTGGGGTACATGCTGATGCGAGTGAAACCTGGCAATGTATTGATTTCATTGACGATGATCTTTCCTTCGGGCGTGAGAAAGACATCGACACGAGCCAGCCCGGCGCACTCCAGTACCTGGAATGTCCGCACCGCCAGCTCGCGAATCGATTCGCTGGCGTCAGCATCGATGTCGGCGGGTACGGCGACGGTAGCCGCACCATCGTCGATATATTTGGTGTCGTAGGAATAGAAGCCGCTCGCGACCACGATCTCGCCGCAAACGCTCGCTTCCGGGGTATCGTTACCCAGGACGGCACACTCGATTTCGCGTCCGACGACGGCCGATTCGACCAGCACCTTGTGGTCGAACGTCAGCGCCAGCGCCAGCGCTTGGTGGAATTCGGCAGCGCTCTCCACCCGGCTGACCCCGACCGAGGAACCCTGATTGGCCGGTTTGACGAATAGCGGTGTGCCGAGCTTTGCACTGAGTGCCTCGAAATCGATATTGGCTGCCGTGCGGCGGTTCAGCGTGACGAAAGGCGCGACCGGGATGCCGGCATCACGCAGCAGACGCTTGGCGACATCCTTGTCCATGCCGGCAGCAGAACCGAGAACACCGGAGCCGACGAAAGGCAGGTTGGCCATGCGCAGCAGCCCCTGTAGCGAACCATCCTCGCCGAGCGTGCCATGAACGATGGGAAAGATGACATCCAACTGACCCAACGTGCTCTGGGACGCTTCGGTGGTAATCAGTTGTTCGTGTTGACGGCCGGGCACCAGGGCAAGATCGCCGACAGACGGGTTGAGAGCGATGCGTTGAGGATCATCGGCGTTGAGCAGAAAGTTGGTGGCATCGTTGATGTGCCATTGGCCCTGCTTGTCGATGCCGATGACCGTGACCTCGAAGCGCTCGCGATCCAGCGCATCGACGATGTTCCTGGCCGACTGCAGCGACACCTCGTGCTCCGCCGATTTGCCGCCGCAGATGACGCCAACCCGAATCTTGTTCATAGTTCTGCTCCGCTTCACTAACGATCTCGATGACACTCGGGCGCCATGATGCCACGTTCCCGCCGCGCGAGTATTGCCTCGACGCCGCTCGGTTCTGCCTGACCGTGCAGTTTGATAGTCCAGCCTGGCGAATCAGCGGGTGAGGAGCCGGCGGTAGAGAGCGAAATAGGCATTCGCCATGGCGTCAGGCGTGAAGGCGGCGAGATGCTGCCTCGCAGCGCCGGCCAGTTGCTGTCCGCGTGCGGGATCTTCCACCAGCGCGATCAACGCTGCTGCCAGTGCATCGGAATCACCGACGGGCACTAATAGCCCGCTGACGTCGTTCGCGATCAAATCGGGAATCCCGTCGACGTCGCTGGCCACGATCGGGACGCCGTGGTCCATCGCATCGAGTAGCGTCGAGCCGAGCCCCTCGTTGCGCGATGGGAACGCGAACAGTGACATGATCTCGAGATAGTCGCCGACGTTGGGTTGAAAGCCCTCCCAGATCACATTTTCCAGATCCGCGCTCTCGGCTTTCAACGTCTCGCCATCGTCACCTTCGCCAAGCAGCAGAAAGCAGACGTCCGGATGCGTCTCTTGCATCTGCCGGGCTGCCTCGAGCAGCACTCGCTGGCCTTTATGGCGATCCACCAGCGCGCCGATATGACCGATCACACGGCACCCGGCGAAACGCTCACGCAGCACGGAGACGGTGGCCGCATCGCTCGGCTGAGCGGAGAGCACGCTGGGGATACGAACGACAGGGCACCAGTTTCGCTCACGAAGATGGCGTTCTATCACCGAGGAAATGGCCACGGCGGTCGACGCACCGCGATAGGTCAAGCGATTGAAGCGCTTGTTCTTGACCGGCTGGGGGACGCGGCGCGTCAGGATATACGGGGTGCCGCGCAGGCGGCGTTCGATCCACGCCCAGTGCACTGCCTTGGCTTCATGGGCGTGCGTCAACGTCGCTCTGGTGTGGTGACGATGCCCGGCCAGCGCATGATCAGCATCGATCAATTCGACATCCATATCAGCTAGCGCTGCACGCATCGGCGAATCGCGTCGACACACCAGGCTCTGTTCGATGCCATTGCTCCCGGTGCCACCCTGTTCGTCGTTGATTCGGGCCAGCGCCTCGATCAGCAGCAGCGTCTGGCGCTCACCGCCCCGAAAGCCGCGGGCCAGATTGACGTGTCGAATGTGCATCGGACGACTCTTCATCGTTTCACCACACCCGGTCGAAATCTTCAGCGTCGCGAACCTTGGCGTCGCGCTGGAATTCGAGCAGCTTGGCGTATTTCAGATAGGCGTTGACTCCGGCCGAGAGCGCCACGGAAACGCCGTCGAGTCCGCCGAGAAAGCCGCGCTGGAAAACGTACTTGCGTACGAACGCGTTGGCGCCATGCAAAAACGGTGAGAAGGCGTTGGCCCGTTTGCCCTTGAGATACATGATCTTGGCCGCGCGATTGGAGAAGCGCCCGCTGGCCTTGCCGAAGAGCTCACCGAGATTGGCGAACGAGTAATGCTCGAGGTCGGCATTCAGGCGCTTGGAATCTTGCGCCTGTACGGATGCATGCTGGCGGCTTTCGGAGAATCCGGTGCGATCGCGATCGAAAAGCCGGATGCAGTAGTCCGGATACCAGCCACAGTGGCGAATCCAGCGGCTGCCGACAAAGTTTCGCCGACGCAGCGCGTAAGCGTCGTGACTGCTGTGACTCAAGGCCAGAGCCTGAATGGCCGCCACAGCGCCATCGGTGAGACGCTCATCGGCATCCAGCGAAAGCACCCAGCGATGGCTGGCGGCTTTCGGACCGACATTTTTCTGCGGTCCATCGCCCAGATAGCGCTGATGAATCACGCTAGCACCGAACGCCTCGGCCCGGGCTACGGTATCGTCTCGGGAGCCGGAATCGACCACGATCAGCTCGTCGCATACACGCTTTAGCGACGCCAGGCAGGCTTCGATGTTATCGGCTTCGTTGAGCGTGATCACCACGCCGGTGATGGCGGCCATGGACAGTCCTGAATCGTTAATGAAAATGGTACCGGTAATACCTAGTGGGCGTCACGATTATCGCGACGCCCAGTCAAGACCTTTCTCTAGGAGAGAGCCTGACGCATTGTAGCGTTGGAAGTACTACCGGTAGAACTGTCGGAACCACTGCATCGCTTCGAAAACCGCCGGCGAGAACTCGGCGCCTTCGATCGGATCGAGCTGCCGATCGACGATATCCCATTGGCCGGTGCCGTCGACCACGGTGATCCGATCCGGCTCGATGATGCCGTAATCAATATAGCTGCTGGACTGGACCCAGGGGTAATCGATTCCCGGCGTCAGCAGATCCTCGCCCTGGGCGTAGTCGGTGAGCGGATTGCTGCAGCCCAGCGCATGTCGCATAAGCATCGGTGCGACGTCGAGATGGCTGGTCATGCCCTCGACTCGCCCGGGTTCGACACCGGGGCCGTTGACGATCATCGGCACATGGGTCTGTGGCGAGGCAAAGTTGCTGTTGTGGCCCCAGTAATTCTTGCCGAAATCGTTGAACGATTGTCCGTGATCTGCCGTGACGATCAGCATCGTGTCGTCCCACTCGCCCTTGGCCTTGAGATCGTCAATCACGCGACCGAGCAGGACGTCGTCGTAGTGCACCGAATTGCGATGGCGGTTGGCGTAGGGCGTTGGATCGGTATCGGGACCCAGATCGAGATAGTCCATTCTCTGGACCGACGGCTGGTACGGTTGCTCGGCCCCGTCCGGCACGTCGTAGCCGTGGGGGGCGTCGTAGAACAGCATGCCGAACCAGGGAGCATCGTCCTGTTGCTCCTGCTGATCGAGCCAGCTCAGCCAGTCTTCGGTCATCTTCTCGTCCCGGCCGGCGGGCGAGTCACCCGGCGTGCTCAAACGTAGTGGATCGACCGACGAAAAAATCGTGCGATCGAAGCCGACACCATCGATGCTGGCCGACGAGAAGATGCCAAGCGCGTAGTTCTGCTTCTGCAGCTGCGTGATCAGCAGCGGCGGTGTCTGGGTGTTGTCCAGATAGGCGTAGTAGTTGCCGGTCAGGCCATAGAACAGGCTCATGGTGCCGTTGCGCGTGGCATTTCCGCCGCTGTAATGATCGAGATAGCGACGTCCGCTGTCGTTCAATGCAGCGTAGAGATTCGGCGTGTTCTCGGGTCCGTATTCGTCGGCGCGCCAGGAGTCGATCAGCACCACCATGACATTGGGCATGGTATTGGAGGCATCGTCGGCCTGGCAGCTGAGCGGATTCCTGGGCCAGTCGAGATTCTGCGCCTGCTTGGCATCGATATCGGCACGTTCGGCGCGGGCGGCGCGGGGATCGAGCCAGCCGTGCTCCTCCATGAAGTCCTTGGCGGTGGCCGGGAACAGCAGCGGATAGATGCCGACCTGCTGGGTCACGCTGCGCTGATAGCGGGCGTCGGCGACGACGTGCAGCGCATGGCTGGCGATCAGGGTCACCAGAATGGTGCCGCAAGCGAGCCCCACCGGCAGGCGTCGGCCGCGGTTGCCCACGATCAAACGACGCGCGAGCCAGCCTTCGAGTGCCAAGGCGGCGATCACGCAGCCCACTACCGTCACCCAGGTGGAGGTGGCGAAGCTGAAGATTTCGCCGTTCTTGTCGTTCAGGAACAGCGACACCATGAAAGCGTTCACATGAAAGCGATACTGGGCGTAGACCACCGTATCCAGCAGCAGCGCGCTCAGTCCTAGCGCGCCGAGGAGTGTCGCCGGCAACCATAGCCAGCGCGCCTTGATGACCAGCGCCAGCACGGCGAGCGGTAGCCAGCCAAGCAGGACCAGCATGCCGAAGTGGCCGATCCAGGTCAGGATCAGGTAGGCGATCCCCATGGCGTCGTGCGGAATGGCCAGGTAAGGCGTATAGCGCAGAGCGACCAGCCAGACGAGCGGCAGTTGAAACAGGGCAAAGAGCAGGGTGCTGCGCCAACGGCGCTTCAGCGTGTCATGCATGAACAGGAAGAGCCTTAGCGTGGATGAGTATCGAGCGCGCCGTGATACCCCTCGGCGACGAGATCATAAGAGGCTTGGGCAGTCGTAGGCGAGAAACGTACGAGAGAGCGCTTGAGCCTTGACAGGTTACGCTGCTGCCAGACGCCTGGCGGGCGTAGTCGACAACGGTCGAAATCTATCAGCCAAACCTTATCGTCGGCTGAAACGAGCAAATTGCGCGCGTTGAGATCGACGTGATCGAGTCCGGCATCGTGAAATCGGCGAATCGTGGCGCCGGCCTCGACGAGCAAAGACGGCGGTGCACTCGCCAACCGCTCTGCCAGCGTCTGGCCACTTGGCAAGCGCCCGGTGATCAGCGCAGCGCGATAGGTCAGACCATGGCGTACCACGATAGTTGCAATCGGCGCCGGTACCGGCAGCCCCCGTTCGAACAGAGCGCGTGTCAGGCGCATTTCACGGAAGCCGCGGGTGCGCTCGAGCCCCGTCCAGAGATAATCAGCCTGACTGACCTTGGCGGCCATGCCGCCACGGCGATAGGGCCGTAGTACCCATTGATGCTCATCGACCGTCAGGAACTGGCTGGCGCCGCGCCCCGGCGCCGAGCCGACCACCAGGCCCCGTTCGGTCCAGGCTTCCGGATCGAGCCAGGCTTTCCCGAACGTAGGCAGAATCGGCAGGTCAGGCTGAGCGAGACGCGCAGGATCGTATAAGATATGTGCGTCCCGATGATGATAGGTCGTGAGCGACATTTGGCCGATCCTTACATTGACTGTGCCAGATTGCGCCGCAGCTGCCGGCTGACAATGGGCATGACGAACGGCGATGATGCCGGTCGCATTGTAACCGGGCAAACCCGCCGCATGTCGACGTTTCATACTGCTCGGCATCCATCGACCATTCGGGCAACCATCGAACATCAAGGAAGCTGTCGTGACTGAAGATTCGAAAGTGCCGTTGGCCGTGATCGCCATACGCCAGGTGGAAAAGAGCACTGGTGCCAGTCGCAACGCCTTCGAACAGGCCGCGGCGCTGAAGGCGCTTGGCTACCGGGTAGTGATCCTTGCCGAGCGGGGCCGGCACGAACTAGCCGAAGCGGCCGGCGCCAAGCTGGTTCGGCTGAAACGCTGGCCGTTCAAAGGTCCCTTTCGGCGCTTCTGGTTCAATCGCCGGGTCCAGGCCTGGTGCCGGCAGCATCATCCCGAGATGCTCGTCAGTCACGGCGACGTGGAGACGCCCGATGTCGTCTACATGCACAACTGCGTTCACCTCGCCAGCCAGCGTATTCACGGCCGTGACCTGCCCGAGGGGCATGAAGTGGCTGCCATCCATGATCATGTGCTCAAGGGCGGCAAGTTTCGTCGGGTAGCGGTCAATTCGCGCATGATGGCGGAAGATTTCCGCGATCGCTATGGCATCGATGAATCGCGAATCGAGATCAGCTACCCCGGTTACGACCCCGACATTTTCAACGTCGAACGGGCATCGGCCGGTCGCGAGGTGCGCCGACGCGAGTTGGGCATCGACGAGGACACTCGCTTGATCGGTTTGATCACCTCGGGCAATTTCACCAAACGCAACGTGGCCGGTTTCGTCGAGATGGCCGCCGGGCTGGCACAGCGCTTGCCGGGAGAGTGCCGCTTTCTCGTCGTAGGCAAGGACGACTTCTCGCCCTACCAGCGCCAGGCGGAGCAAGCCGGTATCGCTGAACGCTTCATCTGGCGTACCACGGTCAATGACGTCGAGACGCTCTACGGCGCGCTGGATGTCTTCGTTCTGCCGGCGCATATCGAGGAGTTCGGACGGGTCTCGCTCGAGGCCATGGCCTGCGGCACGCCGGTATTGCTCTCATCCACCACCGGTGCCGCCGAACTGCTGGAGCCCGAGCATGCCGATTTGGTGCTAGAGAGTCGTGATACCGACGCCTGGATCGATCGTCTCGAGCGCTTGCTGAGAGAGACCGATCTCGACGCCTTGGGGCTGGTACTTTCGAGGTTAGTGAGTGGTTACTCCTATCATGCTCAGACTGAGAAACTGAGAAGTTCTTTTCTATCTCTATTCAAGAATGTTTCTGAATGACTTCAGTATCGCGGCTTTCTGGAAGACAGACAGCCTTAAAATGAAATGATATAAGGTGTTGGTAAAGTGGGTTTTATTGATGTGGGCTTAGGGTTGTATTGGCGAAAAAAAGCCAGACGTTTATCGGAAGCATGTCGCCGCTTGAAGCGTAGCGACCGTCAAGAGGCGATTCGCCAATTCGAGAAACGCTTTGGTTATCCGCCCGACTTGGAGTGTCCCAGTACTTGGAATGAGAAACTTACTTATTTCAAGCTGAATGCGGATAAACCAATTTTTCGCGATCTGGCGGACAAACTTATGGTTAGGCGGTTCGTGGCCGAGCGAATTGGCAGCGAACACCTGATTCCTCTGCTTGTAAGTGGTAATACAGTGACGCGTGAAATGTTCGACCTGTTGCCATATCAGTTTGTCATAAAAGCCAATCATGGCAGTGCCATGAATAAGATTGTTCAGAATAAAAAAGATGTTGACTATAAAGACTTGAAGAAAGAAACTGATCGCTGGTTAAGCCGAAATTTTTATATGGGTTCGAGGGAGACCCAATACCGCAACATCCCCCCTTTTGTAATTGCTGAAAAATTAATGTTAGATGAGAACGGGGAAATACCTAAAGATTATAAGATTCATTGCTTTAATCACCGGGGGAGCAAGCATTTTGTTATTCAGGTGGACAGTGATCGCTTTAATGGTCATGTGCGAGACTATTATACTTCCGATTGGGAAAGAATATATTTGACTGTGAAATATCCTAATAGCCAAAAAGCCGAGCCATTAGAAAAGCCACCGGCTTTAGATAATATCATTAAGCTTGCTGACATGTTGGCGCAGGGGTTTTCCTACGTCAGAGTGGATCTTTATGCCATCAACGGGAAAGTCTATTTCGGTGAGATGACTTTTACGCCGGGCAGTGGGTTCGAACGCTTTGTACCACATAGTATGGATGAAAAATGGGGGGAATGGTTTGACCTGCCGCGTCAATTATCCTTGCAGAAGCAAGCCGATCTGGATAGTCCCGTTTCGTAAGGCTTCGTGGCCGCTGTCGAACCCTAATGACTGGGGCAGCGGTCACGCTTCGCGACCAACTTCCGATAGAATGGTGTTTTATCCAATGGGAATTCAGTCAAGCCCATGAAGCACTCTCTGCCAGCGCGTCCGCGCCACATCGGCATCCTGCGCCTCTCTGCGCTGGGCGACGTCTGCAATCTGGTGCCCACGGTGCGGGCGTTGCAGCGCCAGTGGCCCGAAGCGCGTATCACCTGGATCGTCGGCAAGGCCGAGTACAGCCTGCTGCAAGGCATGGATGGTGTCGAGCTGGCGGTCTACGACAAGGCCTCCGGTTTTGCCGGCATGCGTGAACTCTGGCGCCAATTCAAAGGCACTCGCTTCGACGTGCTGCTGCACATGCAGCAGGCTCTGCGGGCCAGTGTGCTGTCGTTGGGGCTCAAATGCGACGTGCGCGTGGGTTACGACAAGGCGCGGGCCAAGGATTGGCAGCACTGGTTCACGCATCGTCAGCTGGCGCCGCATCCAAGGGCGCATGTGCTCGAATCCTTCATGGACTTCGCACGCCTGATGGACGTCGAGGATACGCGTCTCGACTGGTCACTGCCGGTTCCCGAGGCCGCTTATGCAGAGGCTCGCCAGCTGACCGGCGATCGGCCTTACCTCGTCATCAGCCCCTGTGCCAATCCGCGTCTGCGCAACTTTCGCAACTGGTCGGCTGAGGGCTATGCGGCAGTCATCGAACATGCCTGGCAACGCTATGGCCTGAGAACGGTGATGAGCGGCGGCGGTAGCCCCCAGGAGCGCGACATGGGCGAGCAGATTCGGCGTCTGAGTCCGAACGTCGAGATCATCGACGCCATCGGCCGAACCTCGCTCAAGGGTCTGCTGGCCTTACTCGATCGTGCCCGTGTGGTGATTGCGCCGGATTCCGGCCCGGTTCATATGGCCAACGCGCTGGGCACGCCGACGCTGGGTCTCTACGCCACCACTAACCCGGATCGCGCGGCGCCGTATCGGTGGCGGGACTACGTGGTCAATCGCTACCCTGACGCCGTGCGTCGCTATCTGAAAAAGTCCGTCGAGAGCGTCAATTGGGGCTCGCGCGTGCGTCACGCCGATGCCATGGCGCTGATCACACTCGATGACGTGGTCGATCACCTGGATCGGTTGATGGCGGCGACGCGCGATACCGCCTTTTCCGAAGACGTAACGGAGCCGCCGCATGAAGATTGATCTGTCGCAGTTGGAGCATGCCCGCCTGCTGGTGGTGGGTGATGTCATGCTCGATCGATATTGGCACGGTGGCACGTCACGTATTTCTCCCGAGGCGCCGGTACCGGTGGTCAAGGTGGAAGATGCCGATGATCGACCAGGTGGCGCGGCGAACGTGGCGCTCAATATCGCCTCGCTGGGCGGACGGGCCAGTCTGGCCGGTGTCGTCGGAGACGACGATAACGCCGGCCACCTCGAGCGCGCGTTGGAAGCCGCCAATGTGAGTGCTCACTTTCAGCGCAGTGCCGAGGTGCCAACGATCACCAAGCTGCGTGTCATGAGTCGCAACCAGCAACTGATCCGTCTCGACTTCGAATCGCCGCTATGGAATATCGACACTGCGCCGCTGATCGGGAAGGTACAGTCAGCGCTGGGTGATGCCGATGTGGTGATTCTGTCCGACTATGGCAAAGGCAGTCTCAACCGAGTCGAAGCGTTGATCGCCGCCGCTCGGGCCGCCGGCAAGCGGGTGCTGGTCGATCCCAAGGGTAGCGATTTCAGCCGCTACCGCGGCGCCAGCGTGATCACTCCCAATCTGACCGAGTTCGAGGCGATCGTCGGCCACTGCGCGAACGATGCGGAGCTCGCCGAGAAGGGCGAACAGCTACGGGCGAATCTGGCCCTCGAGGCGCTGCTGGTTACCCGCAGCGAACGTGGGATGACGCTGATCCGAGAAGGCCATGAACCGCTACACTTGCCCACCCACGCGCGTGAAGTCTTCGACGTGACCGGTGCCGGCGATACCGTGATCGGCGTGCTGGGTCTGGCTCTGGCTGCCGGGCATGGCTTCGGCGAAGCGGTGATGCTGGCCAATCTGGCCGCCGGTCTGGTGGTGGCCAAGCCCGGCACCGCGGTGCTGTCGGTGGCGGAGCTGTACACGGCGCTGCACGGCGACAGCCTGGCCGAATACGGCGTCACCGACGAGCAATCGCTGGTTAATGCGGTGCGCACGGCTCAGGCGCGAGGCGAGCGAGTGGTGATGACCAACGGCTGCTTCGATATCCTGCATGCCGGTCACGTGGCGTATCTGGAGCAGGCCAAGCGCCTTGGCGATCGTCTGATCGTCGCGGTCAACGATGACGCCTCGGTGGCCCGGCTCAAGGGTCCCAAGCGGCCCATCAACACCCTGGCACGTCGGGCGCAGGTGCTGGCCGGCCTGGCGGCGGTGGATTGGGTCGTCCCGTTCCGCGAGGACACGCCGGCGCGACTGATCGAGGCGGTTCTACCCGACCGGCTGGTCAAGGGCGGCGACTATCGGCCCGAGGATATCGCCGGTGGCGAGGCGGTCATCGCCAACGGCGGCGAGGTTCTGGTGCTGGGCTTCGAGGATGGCGTGTCGACCACCACCATGATCGATACCATTCTCGATCGCGAGCGCTGATTGGAGATGTTTTCGTGGTTCACGATGTCACCGCGACTCGCGCGTTGGCTCTACTCGCTGACGATTTGTCTGCTGTCACCCCTGATCTGGTGGCGGGTGTGGCGTGAGTGGTCGCCCACTCACCTGCGCCGTGAGCGGCTCGGTTTCATCCCGATCAGCGGCGACCGTCCACGGCTTTGGCTGCATGCGGCATCGGTGGGCGAAGTCGTCACGGCGACGCCGTTGATTCGGGCTCTGCTCGCCGATCATCCCGATCACGACCTGATCGTGACGACCATGACTGCTACCGGCGCCGAGCGCGTGCGCCAGACCTTCGGTGATCGTGTTTCCCACTATTTTCTCCCGCTGGATTTTCCCGGCAGTGCGCGGCGTTTCATCGCTCGGTTGAATCCGCGTCTGGCGATCATTGCCGAGACCGAACTCTGGCCCAATCTGCTGGTGGCCTGCGAGCGGCACAACGTGCCGGTGGCGATCGCCAACGGCCGCTTGAGTGCCGGCGCGTTTCGCCTGTATCAGCGCTTCGGAGCGCTGAGCCGAGGCATGCTCGAAACGATCGCCTGGATCGGCGCCAAATCCGCCGTCGATCATGAGCGTTTCCTGGCGCTCGGGGCTTCGCCGTCGCGAGTGGTTGTGACCGGGGCGTTGAAGTTCGATCTCGACGTGGACGAAGCGACGCTTGAGGCCAGCCGGCAACTGCGGACAAGTTGGGGTGCGCGTCCGGTCTGGATTGCGGGCTCCACTCATCCCGGCGAAGACGAGCAGATGCTGGCCGCGCATGCCGTGCTCAAGCGTCGCTTTCCCGACGCTCTGCTGATTCTGGTGCCGCGCCATCCGCAGCGCTTCGACGAAGTGAATACTGACTGCGTTGAGGCCGGCGAGAAGGTCCAGCGCTTGAGCGCGGAAGCGCCGCTTGCTCCTTCAACGACCCTGTTGCTCGGCGATACCATGGGCGATCTGATGAAGCTCTACGGCTGTGCCGATGTTGCCTTCGTTGGCGGATCGCTGGTACCGATCGGCGGGCATAATCTGCTCGAACCGGCGGCACTCGGTGTCGCGGTGGTCAGCGGCCCCTATCTGGATAACTTGCGTGAGATCGCCGATATCCTGGCGCAGGACAATGCGCGAATCCAGATCGATGACGGCCAAGCGCTGGGGAAAACCCTCGTGGCGTTACTGAGCGATGACGGGCGCCGCCACGCACTGAGCGAAGCGGGGCGGGCGGTCGTTGCCGCCAATCGTGGTGCGCTGGCGCGAACCCGAGAGAAGATCGCTGCATTGTTGAATGCTGGATAACGCCACGGCGGGAATGAACAAGGATCCGGTGCGTCGAAGCGTGTCAGTTATGACCGCGACAAACTTTTGATGGATCAGACCTTTTAGCAGGGTTCAACGCCAATGCGGCGAGAAACAACTGGGCATGACGGTTTGCCAGCGCCACGAGATCCCGATCGTAGCCGCCACCGATGACACCAGCGACGGGGATGCCCAAATGCCGACAGCGTTCCAGCACGAAATGGTCCCGGTGGTAGAGTCCCTCGTCGCTCAGCGAAAAATGCCCCAGCCGATCGCCGGCATGCACATCGGCACCGGCGTCGAATAGCACGAACTGCGGCTGGAAGTCGCTCACGACCTGGTCGAGCTCGCGTTCGAGACATGTCAGATAGGTGTCGTCACCCGTACCGCGTGGGAGCGCGACGTCGCGGTCACTCTGGCGCTTCTCGAATGGAAAGTTGTCCTCGCCGTGGATCGATAGCGTGAAGACTCTCGGCTCATCTCGGAAGATCCAGGCGGTGCCGTCACCTTGGTGTACATCGCAGTCGACGATCAGAATCCGCTCGAGACGATGCTCCGCCAGCAAGAAATGCGCGGCAACGGCCAAGTCGTTGAGCAGACAGTAGCCGCTGGCATGATCGGCATAGGCGTGATGGGTGCCGCCGGCGCTATTGAGCGCCATGCCGTGTTCCAACGCCGCCGCCACGCTGGCCAGCGTGCCGCCGACCTCCAACAGCGTCCGCTCGACCAGCGCCGGTGACCAGGGAAAGCCGCTGGGCGAGCGCCGCGTGGTCACGATCTCGCCCAGATAGAAGCGCTGCAGATAGTCTGCGGTGTGGGTGCGCAGTAACGCGCCGCTGTCTGCCGGTTCCGGCTCGATCCAGCGAATGCCATCGCGCGCATCGAAGCCCAGCGCCGACAGACGCTCCCGCAAGACGCGGAATTTCGCCATCGGGAACGGGTGGCGTTCGGGCCATTCGCAGCTGTAACCGGGGTGGTGGACGATCGGTAGAATCACGTGACCCTTTTCGACGCTGTCTGGCGCGCGCCTCGGGACGAGGCGCTTGTGGGGAGGTTTTCATTCAGCGCTCGAGATCAGAGCCCGACGGCTTCGCCGCCCTGGGATTTGGTCAGGTCGTCATCGATATCGAGGACGCGGCTGGCATAGAAGAGATGCAATGTCGGCGCGAGTTCGGCAGGTAGCTCTCCGCCATTCGCCTTGCGGAAGACACCGTGCGGAATCACCGGCATGCCGGGTTTATGGCGCCCGAAGAGGACCATGCCGCAGTCCGGGCAGCCGTAACGGACCATCTCCTTGTCGCGCATCTTGTGAACGAACAGCTTGGATTCGTCCGGCAACGTCACGTTGTCGTCGGACCACGCCGTCAGCGGCGCGATATCCACCGAATAAAGGTCCCGGCAACTGGGGCAGTGGCAGTAGAGGGAAAGCTCCGGACTGCCTTGGGCGGTCAGCTTGACGTTGCCGCAGTCGCAGCTGAGGTCGTAGCTAAGAGAGTGGCTCTGGCTCATGTCTCGCTCCTTGAAGTGAAAATTTGCCTTCACGACTCAAGCGTAGACGATCACGGCCGTGGGATAGCCAGTACGGCCGTGACAGGGGACGGTCCGCGACTCAGCGCGTCAGGCGCTCGACGCCGGTGTCGCCGCCAAGCAGCAGCACGTCGGCCGGGCGCCGGGCGAACAGGCCATTGGTGACCACGCCGACGATGGCGTCCAGTGCCGCCTCCATCGCTTCCGGTTCATCGAATAGTTTGTCGTAACCGTCGAGAATGCGGTTGCCGTTGTCGGTCAGTACGCCATCCCGGTAGACCGGCGTGATGCCCAACTTGACCATCTCGCGGGCGACGTACGAACGCGCCATGGGAATCACCTCGATCGGCAGCGGGAACCCGCCCAGCACCTCGACGCGCTTGCTGGTGTCGGCAATACAGATGAAGCGCTCGGCGCAGGCCGCCAGGATCTTCTCGCGGGTCAGTGCCGCGCCACCGCCCTTGATCATGCGCAGTTTCGGATCGATCTCGTCGGCGCCATCGACATAGACTGGCACCGTGCCGACGTAGTTGAGCTCGAGCACGTCGATACCGTGGGATTTCAGTCGCGCTGCAGTCGCTTCCGAGCTCGCCACCGCGCCGCGGAAATCATGCCGCCGCTTCGCCAGCAGATCGATGAAGTGATTGGCCGTGGAGCCCGTGCCCACGCCGATCACCGCATCGGGCGTCAGCAGATTGTCGATGTCTTCGAGGGCTGCAGCAGCGACGGCGCGCTTGAGATCGTCCTGAGTCATGTCGGTTCCGGCAGGCTGGAAAGAGGGTCGAGGTTCTGTCGGAAAGCCGGGCATGGGCGCGTGATCGGACAGAAACCGAAGGCGGCCATTATAGAGCAAGCGGCGCGCGGTGCCGATGGCGCTGGACGCTCGGGGGCGGGGTCTGCTAACAATACGGGTCCCGAGAATGCTGACAAACTACTGCGCTCGCCCATGCGGCGTTGAAATCCGCCTCAAAATGCGCATTTACACCCTGTAAATTGCGCTTCTTCGGCGGATTTCGCCTTGCCTGGTCATCGCTCGTGACCTTTGTCAGCATCATCGTCCCACGACACCGCCCATTCGAGGCGGGAGCGCAGCTCGCCAGGACATACCCGAATGCAACTCGAAGATATCGTCAAGAAGATCCTCCAGGCCCGCGTCTACGAAGCGGCCCGAGAGACCCCCATCTCTCCCCTGCCCGCGCTCTCCCGCCGCTTCTCCAACCGGATTCTGATCAAGCGCGAAGACTTGCAGCCGGTCTTTTCGTTCAAGATTCGCGGCGCCTACAACAAGATGGCGCAGTTGAGCGAGGAACAGAAAGCCAACGGCGTGATCGCCGCCTCCGCCGGCAACCACGCCCAGGGGCTGGCAATGGCGGCCAAGCAGATGGGGGTCAAGGCGGTGATTGTGATGCCCCGCGTCACGCCGGATATCAAGGTGTCTGCAGTGCGCGGCTGGGGGGCCAAGGTGGTGCTCAGAGGCGATGCCTTCGGTGAAGCGTTGAGCCACGCCCGAGAACTGATCGCCGAGCACGGCTACACCTATATTCCACCGTACGACGATAACGATGTGATCGCGGGCCAGGGCACCGTGGCGATGGAGATTCTGCGTCAGCACTCCGGCCCGCTCGATGCGGTCTTCGTGCCGGTGGGCGGCGGCGGCCTGCTGGCCGGTATCGCCGCCTACATCAAGTATCTGCGCCCGGAAATCAAGGTTTTCGGTGTCGAGGCGGAGGATTCCGCGTGTCTCAAGGCGGCGCTCGATGCGGGGGAGCGGGTGACGCTGGATCAGGTCGGCGTGTTTGCCGAAGGGGTCGCGGTGGCGCAGATCGGCGAGGCACCGTTCGAGATTCTGCGTCATCACGTCGACGGCGTGATTACCGTTAATACCGATGAAATGTGCGCGGCGGTGAAGGACACCTTCGACGATACGCGTGCCGTATCTGAAACCTCTGGCGCGCTCTCGCTGGCGGGGCTGAAAAAGTATATCCAGCAGACCGGGGCGCGGGATCAGACGCTGATGTGCATCAATTCCGGCGCCAACATCAATTTCGATCGTCTGCAGCACATTGCCGAGCGTACCGAGCTGGGCGAGCAGCGCGAGGCGATTCTGGCGGTGCAGATCCCCGAGCGCCCGGGCAGCTTCAAGCAGTTCTGCCGCGTGATCGGGCGGCGCATGGTCACCGAGTTCAACTATCGCTACGCCGACCCCGACGGCGCGCACATCTTCGTCGGCGTGCAGGTCAAGCCGGGAGGCGAGGATCGTGAAGAGGTCATCCGCCGGTTGCGAGATGCGGACTATCCGGTCGAGGATCTCACCGACAACGAGCTGGCCAAGCTGCATATTCGCCATCTCGGCGGTGGCCGGCCCAGGGAACGTTTCGAGGAAGAGGTTTATCGCTTCGAGTTCCCCGAGCGCCCTGGCGCGCTGATGAACTTTCTCACGCGTCTGCCGGCGGACTGGAACATTTCGCTGTTCCACTATCGCAACCATGGTGCCGCTTACGGCCGGGTACTGGTGGGGTTGCAGATGCCCAATGGTGACCGCGCCCATGCCGAGGAGCACTTCGAGCGCATCGGTTACCGTTACTGGAAAGAGACCGACAATACGGCTTATCGGTTGTTCATGGCCTAGCCGGTTGATCGTCGGCAAGCGCTCGCTGAATGGCCCTGACTCGTAGAATCGCTATAAAAGATTGAAATGGGCTCTAAAAGTGTCTGAATCCGAGTTAAACCTTTTTGTGTAAAGGCCGATACTGTTGGGTAACGAAAAAGGTGTCATCTGGGCCGGAAATGCTCTTGTCAAGATTTTGGCCTGACCCTATAGTCGTGCGCGTCGCTGCGGGGGGCAGCGGCCGAACCCAACGCAGCGGAGTCGACATGAAACGCAAGCCCGACTTGGTAATGGCATTGGTATTGATCTTCGGCGTCGGCGTGGTGGCAACGGGCTACGCGCAGACGCTGCTGGGCGCTTGAGACCCGTGAACGCTCGAGACATCCCGACTCATGACTGTCGGGATGTCGCAGAGTGGCGAAGGAAATGAGGCCAATGGGGTGTGGCTGACGACGGCCGGTAGCGGAAACGCTGCCGGCCGTCGTCGTTTCCGACAACACGAATTTCATCTTCGCGGCTGGATGATCCGCCGGTCGCTGGCGATCGCATCCAGCGGCACATCCCAGCTGGCCACGGGGAGCGAATCGACTCGCTGACAATCATGGGCGAGCCCGATCAATCGCGGTCTGGGGCGCTGACGTCGGACGAAGGCAAAAGTGCGATCGTAGAAGCCGCCGCCCATGCCGATCCGCTGGCCGTCATCGTCGAATCCCACCAGTGGCAGTAGTACGGTATCCAGCGCCCAGGCTGGCAGCCGATTGGCACGGTGGGCGCCAAAGCGGGTATCCGGCTCGGCAATGCCGAAACGATTTCGGGTCATTCGGGTGCCGGCGTGATAGCGCACGAACCACAGGCGGTTCTCGGAAAGGGGGCGCAATACCGGGAGATAGACGTGGGCACGGCGGGCAGCCAGCCAGTCGATCAGTGGTCGTGGATCTATCTCGCCGTCATTGGGCAGATAGAGCGCCACGCGCCGGGCGCGCTGCAGCTCGGGTAGACATTTCAGGCGGCGACAGAGTTCGCGAGAGGCCAGGCGTCGTTGATGCGGGGTCAGTGCGCGTCGGCGTCGACGCAGTTCGCGCCGAAGTTCGCGTCTATCGAGGCTACCGTCAGCGATCGACTCGCCGATCGGCGGTGTCGTGGCTGCCTGGGCAGACTCGTGGGTAATCATTGCGGTGGTCTTGTTGAACGACAAGAGAGTTCCCCAGAGTGCCGCTGTCATTCTGGCCCTGAACCTACTGGTTCAAGGTGGGTGGCCGCAGGCAGGCCTTCAGGCTTTCCGTCGCGCGGACATGCACACGGGCCTGCCTAGCATTTGGCCCCCTGGGTACTGCGCATAGGCTCGAGGGACTTCAATGACTGGCGCACACCCCAGGAAACACCACTATCGTAGCAGAGCGGCCCTTGATGCCCAATGCTGGATTGAGATACTCGATAAAGGATTCAAGGGAGAGGCGTGTTCTGGCCGGGTTCGCCCGCCTTGGCCAGCGCCCGTTCGAGCCTTTCACTCAAGTCGTTCAGGCTCTGTTCACCGGCGCGATGGGAATCCAGCGCCGTCATCAGCTCATGGGTGATGTTGAGGGCGGCCATGATCGCGATCTTCTCGGCCCCCAGCACCTTGCCGCGGGAATGGATGCCGTGCATGGCACGATCCAGATAACGGGCGGAGCGCTTCAGCTGCTCCTGCTCTTCTGGCGGACAGGCGATCACGTAGGGTTTGCCCAGCAGGGTGACTTCGGTCGTCGGGCGAGACGTGTCGCTCATGGTGTCGCTCCGGGGTGGGCGGTGAAGATCGATGCGGTAAGATGGCAGACATTCGCGTCGCGTGCCGAGCGGCCATCGCCTGGACTCGATACTCTGCCTGCGGTCGATGATCGGCTACGCTGGAGACATGAAGGCCCAGACCGCTTGCCGCAGCGTTTGATCCGTCACTATAGAGAGCCGATTATGGGCGGTCAACGCGCCGCGCAGCCCCGGCGGTCGCGCTGAGCATCCGCAAACGCTCGCGGTCTCTCACGATCACCCCAATCATGGATGCCGACATGTCGATCATCAACGACCAGCTCGATTTTTCCACCGTCGCCAATGTCTTTCTGGTGCATGGCAGCCTGCAGTCACCGGCGTTTCTCGACGGTCGTCTATGCGCCGAGCTTGGCCTACATGACATGAGCGCCGAGGGCTGGCTGGAAGAAGTCTGCCTGGTGCTCAACGTCGAACAGCCGGAAAGCCGTGAAGATGCGGACGTGCTACTGGGCTGGCGTCGTCAGACGCTGGATGCGCTGTCAGCCGCCGAGCTCAACTTCGAGCCGCTGTTGCCGGATGAGCTGTTCGCGCTCTCCGAGCGGGCCCAGGGCCTCAAGGAGTGGACCCACGGCTTTCTCGAAGTCGTCAACGAAGTCGATGGCGAGACCTACGAGAACTGGTCGGCGCCACTGCGAGAAGCGCTGGAAGACCTCGGCCAGCTGTCGGCGATCGATGTCGATATCGTCGATGATCCTGAAAACGAGAACGATCTGTTTGCATTGACCGAACACGCCCGTATGGCGGCGATGCTGCTCTATACCGAGCAACATCCTGGGGAACCTCAGGTGGAACAGGTCGAGACCGAGGACGGCGACCTGGCCGCCAACGATGGTGGAACGCCGCCGTCGCTGCACTGAATCGCTCACACACCGAGGCCGGGCGCCTCGAGGTGGGACGTGAACCAACGTCAATATGTCAGGCGTCTCTTCAAGTCTCGAGACGTACTGCGCAAGGAGAGAGGCATGTTACCCGAGCCATTACCGCGCCCAGCGTCCATTTCGGCGGAAGAGTTCGCGGCACGCCGCGAGCGCCTGATGGCCGAATTGCCGGAGGGCAGCGCCGTGCTGCTGCCGGGTGCCGCGCTCAAGACACGCAATCACGACAGCGAATACACGTTTCGCCAGAACAGCGATTTCCATTATCTCTGCGGGTTTCCCGAACCCGGGGCGCTGCTGCTGCTGTTGCCCGGCCGGGAAGCTGGCGAGGCGGTTCTCTACTGTCAGGAGAAGGACTCCGAAAAAGAGGCCTGGACCGGTATTCGTATCGGCCCTGAGGGCGCCGTTCGTGATTACGCCATGGACGAGGCCTTCGACAACACCCAGCGTCACAACCTGACCGAGCTGCTGGATGGCCGGCAAACCATCTATTTACCGCTGGCCGATACCGCTGCCATGGGCATCGCCGAAGGCGTGCGCAGTCAGCTGAGCGCGCGGGCGCGGCGTGGGGCGGTCGCGCCTACCCGGTTTGCCGATGTCAGTACGCTGATTCACGAACTCCGCCTGACCAAGAGCGAGGCCGAACTGGCACTGATGCGGCATGCGGCACACATCAGCGCGCTGGCGCATCGGCGGGCCATGCAGGCCAGCCGCCCCGGCCGCTTCGAATATCAATTGCAGGCTGAGATCGAGCACGAATTCGTCTGGCACGGGGCGCGAGCGCCCGCCTACGGCACCATCGTCGGTGGCGGGGCCAACGCCTGCGTGCTGCATTACGTTGAGAATACCGCGCTGCTCGAGGATGGCGACCTGGTGCTGATCGACGCTGGTGGCGAGTTCGATCTCTATGCCGGCGACATCACTCGCACCTTCCCGGTCAATGGCCGTTTCAGCGCGGCCCAGCGGGCGCTTTACGCCATCGTGCTGGCGGCTGAAGAGCGCGCCGTGGCGGCGGTGAAGCCCGGCGCCACGCTGGAAGCCATCCATCAGGGCGTGGTGAGAGACCTTACCGCGGGCCTGATCGAACTCGGATTGCTGGAAGGCGAGCTGGAGGCATGCATCGAGTCCCAGCGCTTTCGGCGCTTTTATCTGCACTCGACGTCGCACTGGCTTGGCCTGGACGTTCACGATGTCGGCAGCTATCGGGTCGATGGCGAGCCCCGCCCGCTGGAACCGGGCATGGTGCTGACGATCGAGCCGGGTCTCTACATTCCTGATGCCGAGGACATCCCGTCGGATTATCGGGGTATCGGCATTCGTATCGAGGACGACGTGATCGTGACCGAGTCCGGCGGTGAGGTGCTGACCTCGCAGGTGCCCAAGGCCGCGGATGAGATCGAGGCGCTGATGCAGAGCCCTCGCTGATCATATTTTGAACAGCCTTGAATAGAGCCAAAAATTACGTAACCGGTGTAACCGCCATGTAGGCTGCGTGATAGCTGGCTTTTTAATTTTCAATCGTAACGGAGTGCGGGCGCGGATGTCTCAGACACAGCAAGCAAGCACGGTCGATGTGGCGATCATCGGCGGTGGTCTGGTGGGCGCCAGTCTCGCCTGCGCGCTGGGCGACCTGATAGAAGCGGAGCGAGAACAAGCGGGTGACCGAAAGCTGGGTAGTGAGCGGCAAGCACCGCTACGCGTTGCGATCATCGAACCGCAACCATTGCCCAAGGCGGACGAGACGAGCGCCTATCAGCCTAGTTTCGACGCCCGTGCCAGCGCCATTGCCTATGGCTCGCGCCGACACTTCGAGCGCTTGAGCGTGTGGTCGGCGATGGCAATGGAAGCGTCGCCGATTCGGCATATTCACGTCAACGAGCGTGGCCGCCTGGGCGCGACACGTTTACATGCCGAGGAACTTGGCCTCGAGGCGCTGGGCTATGTCATTCCCAACGCCTGGATGGGACGAGCGCTGCACGCGCGCCTCGATTCGCTGCCGATCGACTGGCACTGCCCGGCCCGCGTCGAGTCGCTGGAAGCCGAGAGCGGCGGTTATCGACTCGCGCTCGATACCGGCGAGATCATTCATGCTGGCTTGACCGTGCTGGCCGACGGCGGGCGCGCTGGTTTCAAGGAACGGCTGGGTATCGAGAGCGATCATCATGCGTACGAGCAGACCGCGTTGATCGCCAACGTCGAGGTCAGTCAGGCTCATGGCGGCTGGGCGTTCGAGCGGTTCGCGTCAGACGGACCGATGGCACTACTGCCGTTGAGCGAGCGCCGCATGGAGCTGGTCTGGACGCATGAACACGGTGCGGTCGACGAGACGCTGGCGCTCTCCGACAGCGAGTTTCTCGAACGTTTGCAACAAGCGTTCGGCGATCGTGCGGGACGTTTTCGGCGGGTGGGCCAGCGGCATACCTATCCGCTATCGTTGGTCACGGCGCGGGAGACGATCCGCCCACATCTGGCCATATTGGGCAACGCCGCCCACGCGTTGCATCCGGTTGCGGGGCAGGGCTTCAACCTGGCGCTGCGTGGCGTCATGGACTTGGCAAGCGCTATCGAGAAGGCGCGTGCAAACGGTCGCACGGCCGGTGATCCACAAACACTGGCGAGCTTCGAGGCCAGAAGGAGCGCCGATACCCATCAGATCGTGCGCTTCAGCGACGGCTTGATCCGGCTCTTCGGCATCGATCATGCGGCATTGGGTCACGCCCGCGCCGCCGGGCTGATCGGACTCAATGCGCTGGGGCCGTTGCGTCGGACGTTGGCACGCCGCGCGATGGGAATCGAACGCTAGGCAAATCCCAGGAGGAAGCACGTAATGGATGACAGCGATGTACTCATCGTCGGCGGCGGAATCGTCGGTTCGACACTGGCTCTGCTGCTGGGCGAAGCCGGTTGGCGAGTAACGGTCGTCGATGCGGCACCGGCGCCCGAGGACGATGAAACCGTGGGGCAGGGGAAACCGGCACTGCGCGTCAGCGCCTTGACGGCGACATCGCAGCGTCTGCTGATGGCGCTGAATGTCTGGCCCTGGCTCGCGTCGCGTCGCGTCGCGGCCTATCGCGGCATGCAGGTGTGGGACGCCGAGGGCAGCGGCGAGATTCGGTTCGATGCCGATGAGGTGGGCGTCGATTCGTTAGGCCATATCGTCGAGAACGATCTGCTGCTGGCGGCGCTAGCGCGACGGTTGCAGTCACTGCCCAACGTGGAATGGCTGCGGAACGCCCGATTGACCGGCTATATCCGCGACCCAGATGTTAACCACAAAGACGTCCGCAATGCCGGCCATGCCGTGATCACGCTGGACAACGGCGAACAGCGGCAGGCACCACTGATCGTCGGCGCCGATGGCGCGAATTCTCCGCTGCGGACGATGGTCGGGGTTCCAGTTCGCGAACGCGACACCGGCCAGGCTGCCATGGTCACCACGGTGCGTACCGAAATCGGCCACGGCGGCGTCGCTCGTCAGGCCTTTCTTGCCACCGGCCCCTTGGCTTTTCTCCCGCTGATCATCGATGGTCGGGACGATCACTGCTCGATCGTGTGGTCGACCACGCCTGGCGAGGCTCGGCGACTGACGGCGTTGGGCGAGACCGACGAAGGCCGAGCGCAGCTGGGTATCGAACTGACGCAGGGTCTCGGTGATCGGCTGGGTGAGGTGGAGGTCATCGATGCCGCGCCGCACTTTCCTATCATGCAGCGCCACGCCCAACGCTACGTCGACGATGGCCTGGCACTTATCGGCGACGCGGCCCATAGCCTGCATCCGCTGGCGGGTCAGGGCGTCAATCTCGGGTTGATGGATGCCGCCGTTCTCGCCGAAGAGTGGATTCGCGCCAAACGACGCGGCGCCCCGCCGGGCGATCCGCGCATTCTCGCGCGTTACGAGCGGCGCCGACGCAATGAAAATGCGGCCATGCTCGCCGCCATGCAGGGATTCCAGCGCCTGTTCGGCAGTAGCCAACCGGTACTGCGGCTCGCTCGTAACTGGGGGCTTAGCGGCGTCGATCGGCTGATGCCGGTCAAGCGGCTGCTGATTCGTCAGGCGCTAGGTGAATATGGCGATTTGCCCGAGCGGTGTCGTTGACTGGTTCTCTGTATACGAAATTTAAGAATATCGATTTCTAATGAGATGAGGAGTTCTGATGCTGGGCTTGGATGTGCTCCAGCATGACCAAGAGATTAGGAATGTTTTCCTGAATGATGCTCCATATGGTGTCGTCATCCACGCCCAGATAAGCGTGTATCAATCGATTGCGAGTGGCGATGATCAACCGCCATGGAACCTCGGGGTGGCAAGCGCGAATGTCGTCAGGAATGCGCGTTGCGGCCTCCCCAATCATGGCCAGATTTCGAAGAGTGGCATCGTATGTAAGATCACTTGAGATGAAAGCCTCTTGGTCGAGACCTTCGGTATAAGCAAGGATCTTTTCGGCAAAGCTGATCATGTCAGCAATGTAAAAGCGCCACTCTCGTTTTGATCCTTGATCAGACATGGAGCGCTTCACGTTCGATGGAAGGTCTCAATTCTGGGCGGAGTGCCTTGTCCGTGATGAGATCGACCGGGGATTCCAGCAAGTCTTCGAGATAAAACTGCACGCCGAAGTATCGCGCTGACGTTGCTGGCCCATCGAAGCTCACCAGAATATCGATATCGCTGCCCGGCTTCGCTTGATCACGCGCGACGGACCCGAACAGTGCCAGCGACTTGACCTGAAATTCAGCCGACAGGGCCGGCAGATGGTTCTGTAGCGTTTGTAATACATCTTTCCGATTCATCCGGGTACCCCCTTTCCGAATCATTCGCCAGGGTAACGATAATACCCAAGCTTGTAGAAAACGCGCCGCTTATCGATTCATTCCGTCTGCGTCGGTTGAGATGTCGCCTGCCCCGTCCGAGGCCGCTTGACCACATTGAGCGCCTGGAGCAGATTCAGCGCTTCACCCAATTGATAATCGTCAGCGGCGACCGGGGTGTCGGGATTGTCCGGCTCGTCTTCGGGATTGCCGTTCAGCAGGTGGCCGCGAAGGCTGGATTCACGCAGCTGGAAGCCGCTGTTTTCATCGACTTCCAGGCGTCCGCTGACCACGCGAACATCGGGCGCGATGCCCTCGGCCTGGATCGAGCGCCCACTCGGAGTGTAATAGCGCGCGGTAGTGAGCTTGAGGCCATCCCCATTGCCGAGCGGCATGACCTGCTGCACCGAGCCCTTGCCGAAGCTGCGCGTGCCCATCAGCACGGCGCGGCCCTGATCCTGCAGCGCGCCGGCGACGATTTCGGCAGCGGAAGCGCTACCGCCATTGATCAGTACCACCAGCGGCACGTTGGGGGCGATCGTTTCAGTGTGTGCAGTGAAACGCATGTCGTCATCGGTCAGCCGGCCCTTGGTATAAACCACCAGGCCGCTGGAGAGAAACTGATCGGCGACGTCGACGGCGCTGGAGAGCACGCCGCCGGGGTTGTTGCGCAGGTCGAGCACCAGCCCTTGCAGCGGCCCCGGTTTCATCAAGGATTCCAGCGCGTCGTGCGTCTGCTCACCGGTCTGGCTCTGGAACTGGCTAATTCGCAGATAGCCATAGCCGGGCTCCAGCAGACGGCTGGAAACGCTCTCGGACTGGATCGATTCGCGCGTCAGCGTCAGATCGATCGGCTCCTGCTGGCCGTCCCGCAGCAGCAGTAGCTCGATATCGGTGCCGGCATCGCCGCGCATCAAATCCACGGCTTCCTGCAGGCTCAAATTGTTGGTCGGGGTGCCATCGATGGCGACGATGCGATCGCCCGGCTGAACGCCGGCGCGGGCGGCCGGGGTGTCGTCGATCGGCGCGATGACGGTGAGCTGATCGTCGCGCAGGCCGACTTCGATACCGACCCCGCTGAACTCGCCTTCGGTGGTTTCACGCAGATTCTGGAAGGCATCGGCATCGAGGTACGCGGAGTGAGGGTCGAGCTGACTGAGCATGCCGCGCATGGCGTTGCGCAGCAGTGTCTGGTCATCGACCTGCTCCACGTAGGTGCGTTTGATACGCTCGAAGACCTCGGCAAAGGTCTGGACATCTTCGACCGGCAAGCCGTTGGCGGCATCCTGCTCGGCCTGGCTGCCTTGACGCTGGCCGAGGACATCGCCAGAGCTATCGCTTTGCGCCTGAGCGACAGGGGCCAGGCCCATCGTCATTACCAGTGCGAACAGCAGCGAACCGACGAAAGTGGAGGCGAAGGCGATCTCTCGAGCGCGAAGGCCCGTCGCATTGGACCCTTGGGCAAGAAGACCTGTACCGAAAGGCCGTTTGTTCAGGCGGCGTGAATTCATGCGGTCTCCGCGACTCGAGCTGAATAGATTCGTTGGCGTTGCGGATCCCGACACGCGGATCTCGACACCCTCGGCTTGTGAAGAAAAGCTTCTGACAATCGAGCCGCTCCGGTGAGGGAACGGCGTTTGATAACCCAGCATAGCGTTTCGCTGGGTCGATGATCTAGGGTCTGTTGCCGATCAGCGTTCGGCAATCCAGCTGCTGGGATTGATCGGATTGCCGTTCTGGCGCACCTCGAAGTAGAGCGCCGGACGTGATTGGCCGCCGGTATTGCCGACGGCGCCCACCGTCTGCCCATTGTCCACCTGCTGTCCGGGATCGACGTCGATCTGCTGGAGATGGGCATACAGCGTCAGAATGCCATCGCCATGATCGAGAATCAGCAGGTTGCCGAAGCCGCGCATCCAGTTGGCGAAGACCACCCGGCCGGCATGTACCGCCTTGATCGCGGTTCCCGCTGACGCCCCGATCAGAATGCCGTTGCGATTGACTCCATCGCCGCTGCCGTAGTTCGACAGCATCGATCCCTGAACGGGCCACGGCAGGCCGCCCCGCGTCTGACGGATATCGGTCGAGGGTGGCGGTTTCTTCAGATTGGCGAGCTCTTTCTGCATCCGATCCAGCAGCCGTTCGACGTGCGCCCGATCCTGATTGAGAACCTCGAGTCGGGACTGCTCGCTGTCGTAGCGACCGCTGAGCTTGGCCACCAGTTGCTGACGCTCTTCCAGACTCGAGGCCAGCTGTTGGCGCTGCTGCTCGAGATCGGACTGGACCTCATCCAGCCGCGAACGTCGCTGGTCGATCGCCACCAGATTGTCGTCCAGTTGCCGATTGAGTGCGCGGAGCTGCTCGAGCTTTTCGCGCCGCGCCGAGGAGATCGCATTGAGATAGTGCTGGAGCCGGTCGACCTCGGCCGGATCGTCCTGATTGAGCAGCAACTTCAGTTGAGGCGTGGTGCCGAGACGATAGAGCGCATCGAACTGGCGTGCCAGCGCCTTGCGTTGTTGGTCGCGATCGGCGGCCAGCGTCTGGCGCTGTTGCTGGAGCTTGTCGACTTCGCCATCGAGCTGACGCCGCTCGGTCTGGAGGGTATCCAGGCGCTTGTGGGTCTGACCGATCGCCGTCTCGACCTGCTCCAGTTCATCCTGGGCATCGCCACGGGCGGCCTGAGTATTCTCCAGCTTACCCTGCAGCGCCTGGATGTCGGTCGCCAGGCTGTCCAGCCTGGCGCGGGCTTCCTGCGGATTGGCCTGACCCAGCGCGGGACCGGCCAGCAGCAGACTGCCGGCCAGCAAGAATGGAATCGTACCGCTACTTGGTCTGAACCGAGAGAGACGCCTGACTTGCCTACGGTTCACGTCGGGCGGACTCCCTCGTGCAGGATAACGACAGGCGAGCCAGCGTTACGCATCGTCGATCAGCACGTTGCCGGTCATCTCTTCGGGCGCGGGCTTCTGCAGCATGTGCAGCAGTGTCGGTGCCAGATCGCACAGACGCCCATCGGCCTTGAGCTTCGCGCCCTTATCGCGACAAACATAGACCAGCGGCACCATGAAGGTGGTGTGGGAGGTATGCGGGTTGCCGGTTTCGGGGTTGACCATCATCTCCGCATTGCCATGATCGGCGGTGACCAGGCATTCGCCGCCGGCCTTCTGGATCGCCTCGACCACGCGGCCGAGACACACGTCTACCGTCTCGATCGCCTTGGTGGCTGCCTTCAAATCGCCGGAGTGGCCAACCATGTCGCCATTGGCGTAGTTGCAGACGATCAGGTCGTACTTGCCGGCCTCGATGGCCTTGACCAGCGTATCGGTCAGCTCGTAAGCGCTCATCTCCGGCTTCTCGTCGTAGGTTTTGACGTCCTTCGGTGACTGAATCAAGGCCCGATCTTCACCCTTGAACTCGGACTCGCGACCGCCGGAGAAGAAGAACGTCACGTGGGCGTACTTTTCCGTCTCGGCAATGCGCAGCTGGGTCAGGCCATGACTCTCCGCGACCTCGCCCAGGGTGTTGACCAGATCGTTGGGCGGGAAAGCGGCGGGCGTGTCGATGTCGTCGGCGTAGTGGGTCAGCGTCACCAGGCCTTCGCCGGCCAGCTTGATCCGTTCGCCGCGATCGAAGTCGTTGAAATCCGGGTTGACGAAGGCGCGGGTCAGCTCGCGGGCGCGATCGGCGCGGAAGTTCAGGAACAGCGCGGCGTCGCCGTCGGCCATGACGATCTTGTCGCTGACTCTCTCGCCTTGTGGGGGCCGCACGGCAGTGGCAGTGACGAACTCGTCGGTCTCGCCGCGTTCGTACGCCGCGGCCAGACCGGCCTCGGCGCTGTCGGCGACGTGCTCGCCCTCGCCGAAGCGCACCACGCGATAGGCTTTCTCGACCCGCTCCCAGCGGTTGTCACGATCCATGGCGAAGTAGCGGCCGACCACAGAGGCGACGAAGCCATGGTCGGCGCCGACCAGCTCGGCCAGCTTGGCATTGGCGCGCTTGATCGAGGCGCCGGCACTCTTGGGAGCGGTATCGCGGCCGTCGGTGAAAGCGTGCAGATAGATTCGCTTGGCGCCACGGCTGGCGGCGAGTTCCGCCATCGCCAGCAGGTGGTCCTCGTGGCTATGCACGCCGCCGGGAGAGAGCAGACCCATCAGATGCACGGCGCCGTCGTTGGCGACGGCATCGTCGATCGGCGCGGTCAGCGCCTCGATCGTCTTCAGTTCGTCGTCTTCGATCGCCTTGGTGATCCGGGTGAAGTCCTGGTAGACGATGCGACCGGCGCCGATATTCATGTGACCGACTTCCGAATTGCCCATCTGCCCGTCAGGCAGGCCGACGTAAGGGCCATCGGTGTGAATCAGGGTATTGGGGAAATCGCGCTTGAGGCGATCCATCACCGGCGTATCGGCGGCGGCAACGGCATTGTTGGCGCTATTGTCGTTCTGGCCGTAGCCATCGAGAATCAACAGTGCGACGGGGCGCGGGATGCGAGAAGTATCTGCCATGACAAGCCTCGAGAAATCGGATGAACGGGGTGAGTCGTGTCGAAACCAGCGGCGTCGGGATCAGTCGTCCTGGAATCTGTCGTTTTGATATTCGTCGTTTGGGAATCAGAATCCTGAAGGATAGCGCACCGAATGAGTCGGGTCAGCCGCCGACCTCGGAATGCGGGAGCACCCGTGCCTTCCTCGTTTCAACGGCGGCCTCGTGTATAATGGCCGGCGCCCCTTAGCGGGCCAGGATTTTCAGCCGCTCGCGTCCCGAGCAACGAAGGCTTTCATGCCAGGTTGCGGACGTGATTTGATGCAGACGCGCCAAGGGCGGAGTCGCACGCCATGAAGGCGTTTTGCGATCCCATTGGCCCCAGATTTAGAGTGTCGGCAGACCCATGATCGATCAGTTGTTCGAATTCGTCGAAAATCATCCGCTGCTGGTCAGCGCCTTTCTGGTCGTGCTGCTGGCGTGGCTGGCATTCGAGGCCAAGCGCGGCGGCGCCTCCGGCGTCTCCACCACCGAAACCACGTCGCTGATCAACCGTGAAGACGGCGTGGTGATCGATATCCGCGAGAGCAACGAGTTCAAGGCGGGCCATATAGCTGGCGCCAAGAACATTCCCCAGTCGCGTCTCAAGGAGCGACTGCCGCAGATCGAAAAGCATAAGGACACGCCGGTCATCGTGGTCTGCAAGCAGGGCCAGACATCGAGTGCCGCAGTCACCGAGCTCAGCCAGGCCGGCTTTTCCCGGGTCTACAAGCTCAAGGGCGGTATGGCCCAGTGGCAGGCCGATGGCCTGCCGGTGGTACGGCGCTAGATCAGTTAGAGCACCGGCCCACGAGACGTCATAGTCAATCAGGCTAGTCATTCAGGAACGTACAGGAAACGCATCATGGCGGAAGACAACAATCAGCAGGACACTCAGGGTGGCTCTCAGGATAAGCCGCAGCTGCAGTTCTCCCTGCAGCGTATCTACGTGAAGGACATCTCGTTCGAATCACCCAACGCGCCCAGCGTGTTCCAGCAGCCGTTCAAGCCCAAGGTCGGCCTGGATCTCGACACCACCAGCCAGTCGGTCGGTGAAGACCTCTACGAGGTCGTGGTCAAGGTGACGGCGCAGGTGTCGAACAACGAAGACGGCGCCACGGCGTTTCTGGTCGAAGTCGAGCAGGCCGGCCTGTTCCGGATCTCCGGCCTCGCCGGCGATCAGCTTGATCACACGCTGGGCGCGTTCTGCCCCAACGTGCTGTTTCCCTACGCACGTGAGTGCATCGACAGCCTGGTCGGCCGCGGCAGTTTCCCGCCGTTGATGCTGGCGCCGGTCAACTTCGAGGCGATGTACGCCCAGAAGAAGCAGCGCACCGCCCAGGCCAGCGAAACCACGCAGTAAGTCGAGCCATGGCCAAGCCGCGTATTCACGTCGCCACCAGCTTCGTTGCGGGTGGCGATGTCGTTCTGCCCGACGGTCCGGCGCGCCACGTCGCGCTGGTGTTGCGCCTGCGCGAGGGCGCAGTGCTGACGCTGTTCGACGGTAACGGTCACGAGGCCCAGGCCACGCTGATCGAGGTCGGCCGCAAGCGGGTCGTCGCGCGGATCGAGCAGGTGATCGAAGGTGGCGGCGAGTCACCGTTGAGCGTGCATCTGGGCCAGGCGATCTCCAAGGGCGATCGCATGGACTACGCGATCCAGAAATCGGTCGAGCTTGGCGTGGCCGCGATCACCCCGCTCTACGTCGAACACGGTGACGTGCGCCTCAAGGGCGATCGCGAGGCCAAGAAACTGGCCCACTGGCAGGGCGTTGCGGTCAGTGCCTGCGAGCAGTGCGGGCGCGCCAGCGTGCCGGCGATTCATCCGCCGCGATCGTTGTCCGAATGGCTCAGCGAGCGTGACGAGAGCCTGCGGCTGGTGCTGCATCCCGCCACCGACGACAGCTGGCAGCAGGCAGATTCAGTCGAGTCTGCCGCGTTGTTGGTCGGCCCCGAAGGCGGGCTCAGCGACGCTGAAGTCGAAGCCGCCCGGCATGCCGGCTTTCAGCCGCTGACTCTCGGTCCGCGCATTCTGCGCACCGAAACCGCCCCCGTGGTCGCGCTGACGCTGCTGCAGCATCATTTCGGCGATCTATAGGCGGTGTCGGCTGATGGTTGATCGCCCATAGGGTGATGGCGCTAGCCGAAAGCCCAACGAAAACACCCCGCCAGCCGTTATCCGGTTGGCGGGGTGTTTTCGTTGCGAATCGCTGACGGCTGCTGGCGTGCGGCTGGGTCGGGCGATTACAGCTCGAGATCGTACTCGACGATCAGCGGGGCGAACTCGCTGAAGGTCGCGTCGGTATCGATCCAGGCGTTTTTCACGTTGCGCCGGAAGTTGGGGCCGACGATCTGATAATCGAGGCGCCAGCCTTCCTGACGAGAGCGTGGCACTTCCTGATCGAGCTTGGGCCACCAGGTGTACTGGTCGGCATCCCGATTGACTTCGCGGAAGGTATCGATGAAGCCGGTCGGACCGAACACCTGATCCATCCACGCCCGTTCTTCGGGCTTGAAGCCGGGCGTCGTTTGATTGTCGGCCCAGTTGGCGAGATCGAGTGTCTTGTGCGCGATGTGCCAGGTGCCGCAGATGATGTACTCGCGACGCTTGCGAGCCATCTTGTTCAAGTACTCCAGATACTGGGTCATGAACGTCTGCTTGACGGCCGGATCGTCACCGTCGGGCATCAGGAATGTCGCGATGCTGAAGCGATCGTAGTCCGCCTGCAGGAAGCGGCCTTCGTTGTCGCACTGCTCGAAACCCAGGCCATACATGATGGCCTTGGGGATCTTGCGGCAGTAAAGCCCGACCCCGGAAAAGCCATCCTGTTCGGCATCCAGGAAGTAGCCTTCGTAACCTTCCGGATAGAGAATGCTGTCATCGAGCTCGAAGCTCTTGGCCTTCAGGTTCTGCACGCAGACGACGTCAGCATCCTGTTCGGCCAGCCAGTCGAGAAAGCCCCGCTCGACGGCCTCTCGGATTCCGTTCACATTGATGCTGGCGATTTTCATACAGTGTTCCTTCTTTGTCGCGCGTGTATGATACCCGAGCTTGAAAGGTTTAGGTAAATGACTGCTGCGTTTGGCCAAAACGGTAGCGGCCGTGATCAAACATGAGGCACTAGGGAGGCCTGGGGTGAGCGTCGAGATTCAGCCGTATCAACAGGAGTTCATCGAATTCGCGATCGCCGAAGGGGTGTTGCGCTTCGGTGAGTTCACGCTCAAATCCGGTCGTGTCAGTCCCTACTTCTTCAATGCCGGTCTGTTCCGTTCCGGCCGTGCCTTGGCCCGCCTGGGACGTTTCTATGCCAGCGCCATTGCCGACAGCGGCATCGCGGCCGATGTACTATTTGGTCCAGCTTACAAGGGTATACCGCTGGCGGCGAGCACAGCCGTTGCACTCGCCGACCATCATCAGCGCGACATGCCTTTTGCCTTCAACCGCAAGGAAGCCAAGACTCACGGCGAGGGCGGCAATATCGTCGGCGCCGAGTTACGCGGCGACATCTTGATCATCGATGATGTCATCACCGCCGGGACGGCGATCCGCGAAGTCATGCAGATCATCCGGGATGCCGGCGCCCAGGCCGCTGGCGTCGTGATCGCGCTCGATCGGCAGGAACGGGGCCAGGACGCCGATGGCCTCAAGCCCCACAGCGCGATCCAGGAAGTCGAGGCGACGTATCATATGCCGGTTGTGAGCATCGTCAACCTCTATCAACTGCTTGCCTACCTGGAAACCCGCCAACCCCGCAGCGGCGAAGATGGCGCTTCCCTCGTCCAGCACGCGGAAGCGATCCGCGCCTACCGCGACCGGTACGGCGTCACCCGAGCGCTTTGATCCCTCGCTCCACCCCAGCCTGACCATTCCCGGCGCCCATGGGCGATGCTTCCGCCTGCTACGATTAGCCGCAGCAAGATCGTTGGCCACTGGCGTTACAAATAGTTTAAAAACACCGTTTGATAAATGCGGAAATTATGCCACGCTTACGCCGTTAGTCCAACGCGATTTGGCACGAATGCCGGGAGACCTATCATGATCAAGAACCGCGGAATGAAGCCATGGGGCTTTGCCCTTGCCACGGCGAGCTTCGTCTTTGCCAGTCAGCAGGCGATGGCGCTTAGCGTTTCCGCCAACGGCGGCGACGAGTCTTTCGGTGTCGAAGCCAGTCAGACCATCTTTCCCACCTTGCGGGCCGGGGTTGGTTACCTGAATACCGATGACAGCGGCCACAATGCCAAGGCCTACTCGGGCTCGTTGATGTTCACGCCGTGGCTGCCGGGTATCGATCTCTCCGTCGGTGGCCGTTATCAGTACCAGGACACCTACTACGGTAACGGTGGCGGTCTGGGGCTCGGCGGCTCCGCATTCGTCGATACGCCGATCCCGTTGACCTCGATCGGTGCCTACGGTTTCTATACGCCGGACGGCCTGACCAGCGGTGACGTGGAAAAGAGCTACGAATACGGCGCCCAGGCGAGGGTGAACCTGATCTCGCAAACCTACGTCTACGGCGGCTACCGCTACATGCGTACCGATTTCGACAACGACAACGGCCGAACGCTGGATAGCGGTCCGGTGCTGGGCGTCAGCGTCGGTTTCTAGACTGTACTGAGCTACGACCGCGCCAGGTTCGGGCGCGGTGGAAATCGGCGCCGCCTCCCAGCTGTGATAGTGGAGGCGGCGCCGGTTCTCGGGCGCTGTAGAAAGCTGCGCCGATTGCGTATGATGCGAGAGTTACCCGCATCCGAGCCGGCCGCCATGCTTGATATCGTGCTCTATGAACCGGAAATCCCGCCCAATACCGGCAACATCATCCGGCTATGCGCCAATACCGGATTTCGCCTGCATATCATCGAACCGATGGCTTTCGAACTCGACGACAAGCGTCTGCGCCGCGCCGGGCTCGACTATCACGAATGGGCGCGAGTCCAGGTCCATGCCAACTGGGCTGCCTTTCTCGAAACCGTAGGGCCGGAACGCGTCTTCGGTGTCTCGACCCGCGGCCGTCACGGTTACAACCATATCCATTATCGTGAAGGCGACGCGCTGGTCTTCGGACCCGAAACCCGCGGGCTGCCGCAAGAAATGCTGAATGCCCTGCCACCGGCACAGCGTCTGCGCATTCCCATGCTGGCGGACAGCCGCAGCCTCAATCTTTCCAACGCCTGCGCACTCATCGTCTACGAGGCGTGGCGTCAGATGGATTTCGTCGGGGCAGTGGATGTCTAGGCTGGGTCATCAGTTATCCAGTCGTCGCGTCATGAACACACTGAAAGCGTCTTCGGCGTAATTCGCGAATGGACCGCAGTATCGGAATCCAAGCGCTTCGTAGAATTTGCGCGCCGGATCGAAATGCGCCACTGAACCGGTTTCCAGGCTCAGACGTTCGAATCCCGCTGCCCGAGCTTCCTCGATCAGATGAGCCACTAGCGCCCGCGCCACGCCCTTGCGCAGATGGGCCGGATCGGTGCGCATCGACTTGATCTCGGCATGCGTGTTGTCGAGCCGCTTGAACGCGCCGCAAGCCAGTAACTGACCGCCTTCCCACGCGGTGTAGAAGTGGATTTCCGGATGGCGCAGGCGGTCGAGATCCAGCGCATGGCGACTCTCCGGCGGTGAATGCGGCTCGAAGTCCTTGAGATGGGCTTCCAGCATGGCGGCAATTTCGGGGCCGCGTAAATCATCTCGTATAATCTGCATGAGGTGTATCATCCCCGGAAATACTTCACTCGTGACTGCGCACGCGAAACGCTTTGTTGCGCAATGCTCGAAATCCTCACATAGCTCACTATGCTCCGGTTTCTGTGCGTTGCGCGCCTCGCGTTTCATCTTGCTCGTCAACGGGTGAAGCACCTCCTTCTCCGTTTTGCTTTCTCTGCGATTCTGCCTCCATGTCCGATATTCGCCAACGTCTCGCCAAACTTAATCCGCGTCAGCAGGAGGCGGTGCGCTTCATCGATGGTCCGTGTCTGGTGCTGGCGGGCGCCGGTTCCGGCAAGACCAGCGTAATCACCACCAAGATCGCCTACCTGGTTCAGGAGTGCGGGATGAGCGCGCGCAAGATCGCTGCCGTCACCTTCACCAACAAGGCGGCGCGCGAGATGAAGGAGCGCGTCGGGCAGTTGCTCAAGGGTCGAGAAGGCTACGGGCTGACCGTATCCACCTTCCATAACCTGGGGCTCAACATCATCCGCCGCGAGCTCAAGGCGTTGGGTTTTCGACCCGGCTTTTCGCTTTTCGACCCGGAAGATGCCAAGGCGCTGCTGCGCGATCTGATGCAGAAAGAGGCCGATACCGACGCCGAGCAGATCAACGGCGTGCAGAGCCAGATTTCGCAGTGGAAGAACGATCTGATCCTGCCCGGGCCGGCGATTTCCCACGCGGAAGATGAAGACCAGCAGTACGCCGCGCGAATCTACGAGGCCTACAATCGCCATCTCAAGGCGTACAACGCGGTCGACTTCGATGATCTGATCATGCTGCCGGTAGTGCTGCTGAAGACCGATCCCGAGGCGCTGGCGCGCTGGCGCAAGCGCATCCAGTACATGCTGGTCGATGAGTATCAGGATACCAACGTCAGCCAGTATCAGCTGGTCAAGATGCTGATGGACGAGCGCGCGACGTTTACCGTCGTGGGCGACGATGATCAGTCGATCTACGCCTGGCGCGGCGCCCGGCCGGAAAACCTGGTGACGCTGGGCGAGGATTTCCCGCGTCTCAACGTGATCAAGCTCGAGCAGAACTATCGTTCCACGGCGACCATTCTGCGCGCTGCCAACACGCTGATCGCCAACAATCCTCACGTCTACGAGAAGACGCTGTGGTCCGACATGGGGCCAGGCGATCCGATTCGGGTGGTGGTCAATCGTCATGAAGAGGCCGAGGCCGAACGCGTGGCCGGCGAAATCCTGACCCGGCGAATCAAGGAAAGTGCCGAATGGCGCGATTTTGCCGTGCTCTATCGCGGCAATTTCCAGGCCCGGCTGCTCGAGCTCAAGCTGCAGCATCACCAGATTCCCTACAAGCTTTCCGGCGGCACCTCGTTTTTCTCGCGCAACGAGATCAAGGATTCGATGGCCTATCTACGGCTGTTGATCAATCCTGACGACAACAACGCCTTCCTGCGCATCGTCAACGTGCCGCGTCGCGAGATCGGCCCCGGCACCATGGAGAAATTAGCCAACTATGCCAGCGAACGGGGTGCGTCATTGCTGGCAGCTTGCCAGGAAATAGGCTTGGAGCAAGTACTGCCGACCCGCGCCGTCGAACGCCTCGGCCGCTTCGCGCATTTTATCGACGGCGTGCGCAAGCGCATGGATCAGGGCGATGCCATCGCCGCGATTCGCGAGATGATCCGCGACATGGATTACGAAGCCTGGCTCTATCAGAACGCCAGCGCGCCGACCATCGCCGAGCGCCGCATGGCCAACGTCTGGACGCTGATCGATCAGCTCGAAAAATCGATGCACCGCGACGACGAGGACGGTGAAGCCGCCGAGGAGACCGATGACGTGCAGTCGGCGATCTCGCGTCTGGTGCTGCGCGACATCCTCGAGCAGCAGGCCGAAGAAGACGATTCCGACCGCGTGCAACTGCTGACCATGCACGCCTCCAAGGGCCTGGAGTTTCCCCACGTCTACTTGATGGGGCTCGAGGAAGAGCTGCTGCCGCATCGCAATTCCATCGAGTCTGGCACCGTGGAAGAGGAGCGACGTCTGGCGTATGTCGGCATCACCCGCGCCCGGCGCACGCTGACGCTGACGCTCGCTCGTCAGCGCAAGGCCTACGGCGAACTACTCGACTGCACGCCGAGCCGATTCCTCGACGAACTGCCGGCGGACGATCTCGAATGGGAAGGGCGCGCCGACAAGGAAAACCCCGAGAAGAAACAGGAACGCGGCCAGAGTGCGATCGCCGGCTTGCGTTCGCTGCTAGGCTAGGAGCTTTCTCGAAAACTGGCTACGCTCGGTCATGCGGTGTTAAAAATCGGCTCAACCTGCTCATTTACACCCAGTAAACTGGTGCGTCAGCCCGGTCCGTTTTCGCCGATTTTTGCCTAGCCTGGCCATCGCTCGCGCAGTTTTCACTCAAAGCTCCCGTAGGCACTATTCTGGGAGATGAGTTCAATTTAGGGGAAAAGATGAACACCACTGAGCTGTGGCAACAGGCCCGCGACGAAGCGATGACGATCTCCCGTCAAGAGCCGCTGCTGACTCCGCTGATGCTGGGCGCGGTGCTCAATCGATCGACGCTGGGCGCCGGTCTGGCCTACCGCCTGGGACATCGTCTGGCGCACCTCGATCTGGCTGCCAACCAACTGATCAAACTGTTCGACGAGCTGCTGGTCAGCGATCCCACGATCAGCGACGGCATCGGCCAGGATCTGACCGCCGTACTCGAACGCGACCCGGCGATCCGCCAGGTCACCGAAGTGTTGCTCTATCTCAAGGGGTTTCATGCCTTGACGGTCCATCGATTCGCCCATGTGCTGTGGCAAACCGGCCGCCGGCAGATGGCGCGCTATCTGCAGAGTCGCAGCTCCGAAGTGTTCCAGACCGATATTCATCCCGCTGCGCGGATCGGTAACGGCGTCTTCATCGATCACGCCACTGGCGTAGTGATCGGCGAAACCACCGTGATAGAAGACGACGTCTCTCTGCTGCAGGGCGTCACACTCGGCGGGACGGGAAAGGATGCGGGAGATCGCCATCCCAAGATTCGCCGAGGCGTGCTGATCGGCGCCGGGGCCAAGGTGCTCGGCAATATCGAGATCGCTGAAGGCGCCCGGATCGGCGCTGGTTCGGTGGTGCTCAAATCCGTTCCGGCGCATACCACGGCGGTGGGCGTGCCGGCGAGAGTCGTGGGAGATGCCGGCTGCTCGGCTCCTTCGCGGGAAATGCAGCACTGTCTTGAAAAACGTCGCCTTGAAGAACAACGCCTCGATAAGCCGCGCGACGCACAGGAAGCTATCCCAAAAGCGCCCGTCAGCGATAAACTCTGCTGCGGGCGCTAACGGCTTCAACCGCTAACATTAGGTTCTTCGCAGATTAGCGTGAATTAGACAGGATAGAGAAACGGCGGTAAATCCAGATAAGCTGATGTTCACCACAAACCTCAGCCACTCACCGGGATACCGCCGTCACCATGAATGCTAGCGTCTG